>Ga0257122_1000958_pt1 | contig 22333 bp, 21 predicted proteins | sample SI106_120metaG_FD_190146 | JGI IMG/M metagenome (GOLD analysis project Ga0257122, IMG submission 190146) | Marine microbial communities from Saanich Inlet, British Columbia, Canada - SI106_120 | ecosystem: Environmental > Aquatic > Marine > Inlet | place: Canada: British Columbia | collected... | reverse complement strand
GCGCTGATCGTCTATACCTTCTTTCGCTAGTTCCGCTATGTATGCCATTGGTGTCGATATCGGTGGGTCGAATCTCAGGGCTGCACTCGTTCATCTGCAAGCCGATTCCTGGCAAATCGAAGAACACCGCCGCCTAAGTCTCCCATCCCAAATCTCGGCCGAGGCGCTCGTTCAGCAACTGGCCGATATTTTGGCGTCCTTCCCGAGCACAACAAAAGATGCGGCTATCGGCGTGGGCATTGCGGCCATGCTCCGCGGCAATGAAGGTATCATCGACAATGCACCCAATTTGGGCTGGCGTAATGTCGACTTCGGCAGTCTTTTGAGGCAAGGCCTTGGCCGGCACGTTTGGTTGGAAAACGATCTCAGCGCCATCTGCTGGGGGGAATTTCGTTTTGGTGCCGCCAAGGAATACGATAGTGCGGTGAGTGTCTTTGTTGGAACCGGAGTCGGCGGCGGCGTCGTCACGGACGGCAAACTCTATCGTGGCGTTGGCAATGCGGCGATGGAGATCGGGCATTTGCGGATACAACTCGACGGCAAACGTTGTGGGTGCGGCGCGCGTGGTTGTGTCGAAGCCTATGCAGGGGGGCACCATTTGGCAGAGGCTGCGCGAAAGTCATCCTCGCAACAGATGGTTGAACTCTGTGCCGACCCTCAGGAACGGCATGCCGGCCATTTGGAGCAGGCGGCGCTCGCCGGTGATGGGCAAGCCGTGGCCGTGCTCGACCAAGCCGTGCAGGCCCTGGGCTGGGGGCTGAGCAGTGCATTGACGCTCTTCAATCCAGATTGCCTGGTTCTTGGGGGAACCGTGTGGGATGGGGTGGAATGGCTGCGAAAAGGTGTGCTGCGTTCGATAGACGAACTGACGAATCCCCCAGCTCGCGGTGGGGTCACCATATTGAGCCCGTTGTTGGGAGACCAGGCGGGTGTATTGGGGGCGGCCGACCTGGCGCTACGCAATTCTTCGCCCGTCCAGTCTGTTCCGCAATAGCTAAACCCATTGACCGTCGAGGACATATGCTAAAGGAAAAATACCCGTTCTATCTGGCCAATGTGCCGCAAATGCCGAATTCGGACTTGCTGGTGCGGGATAAGTTCAGCGGCGATGTGGTCAGCCAAGTTGCCTTAGCGAGCCCCGAAGTCATCGATCAAGCGATATCAGCGGCGGTAAGCGCTGCGGAACCGATGCGGCAGATGAAGCCCTATCAGAGGCAGGCGATCTTGAACCATTGTGTTCGACGGTTCGAAGAACGGGCTGAAGAGCTGGCTCTAGGGTTATGCATCGAGGCTGGAAAGCCCATCAAGGATAGTCGGGGCGAGGTCAGTCGATTGATCGAGACCTTTCGTATCGCGGCAGAAGAATCGGTCAGGCAACAGGGCGAGATCATGAACTTGGAGATTTCTCCGCGTTCCGACGGTTATCTAGGAATGCATAAGCGTGTGCCCATCGGACCGGTCTCGTTCATCGCGCCATTCAACTTTCCGCTCAACCTTGTGGCCCACAAGGTCGCACCGGCCTTAGCCGTAGGCTGCCCATTCATTCTCAAGCCCGCCAGCCTGACGCCGATCGGTGCGTTGATCATGGGGGAAATTCTGGCGGAGACGGATTTACCCGCCGGCGCCTTCTCCATTCTGCCATGTTCCAGGGACGGTGCCGACCTCTTCACCGAGGACGAGCGATTGAAGTTGCTGAGTTTCACGGGGTCTCCTGTGGTGGGCTGGGCCCTAAAGGCGCGGGCAGGAAAGAAGAAGGTGGTGCTGGAACTCGGGGGCAACGCGGCATGCATTATCGACGAAGACGCCGACCTCGAAGACGCTGTGGCGCGAACGATCATCGGTGCCTTTTATCAATCGGGGCAGAGTTGTATTGGGGTACAGCGAATACTCGTCCATTCTTCGGTCTATGAGCAATTTCGGGACGCCCTGGTCGCGAAAGCCGAAACGCTGAAGTCGGGCGACCCGAAGGATGCTTCAACATTTATCGGACCCATGATCTCCGAAAAGGAAGCGACTCGCCTTCACGCTTGGGTTAGCGAGGCTTTGGCCGCCGGCGCGAAACTGCTTTGTGGTGGGGCGAGAAAAGGGGCGATGTTGGAGGCAACCCTTCTGGAGGACGTGCCGACGTCCTCCAAAGTTGTCACTGAGGAGGCTTTTGGACCCGTCGCCGTGTTGAGTCCGTTCGATGAGTTCGATAAAGCTCTCGAACAAGTCAACGACAGCATTTTTGGATTGCAGGCCGGCATCTTTACTCGCGATCTCTATAAGGCTCATCGTGCATGGGATCGTTTGGAGGTAGGGGGCGTCGTCATCGGGGATGTGCCGTCGTGGCGCGTTGACCATATGCCCTACGGGGGCGTCAAAGACAGCGGGCTAGGGCGCGAAGGCATTCGTTTCGCGATGGAGGATATGAGCGAGATTCGCTTGTTGGTGATAAGGCAGCCTCCAGGGGAGAGGTGATGAAGCTCGCCGATATCCTCAAAGTATCTTTTGAGTTTTCCTCCAAGCTCGGCGTTCGCGAATCGCCTCAGGTTTCCTCGGACTATCAGTCCAATATTCCCGGCCTCTACGTGGTTGGTGATCTCGCGGATGCTCCGATTATCAAGGTGGCCCTGAACCAGGGCTATGACGTCGCTCAAGAAGTTGTTTCGAAGCTAGGTGTTGGGCATTCGGCGGGTGGCGAAGCCCCACTTGATGTCGTTGTGGTAGGCGCGGGTCCGGCCGGCATCGGTGCCGCGTTGGCTTTGCGGGAGGCCGGCGTATCCTATGTTGTGATAGAAAAAGAGCGTCCGTTTAATACCATTCAGAATTTCCCCAAAGCAAAGCGGATCTTCTCGGAGCCCAGGAGTTTGCTCTCCCGGGGAAACTTTTGGTTCGAAGATGCGAGCAAAGAAATACTCGTATCCCGTTGGGACGAAGCTCTCGAAAAGAAAGAACTGCGAATCCACCAACCTGAGGCTGTGGTCGATATCGATAAGGATCCCGGTGGTGGCTTTGTCGTACATGCCAAGGTTGGCGCCGATGGACGCCTTGCGGTAGCAGAGGCCGCTGGTGGTTCCGTTCAAGGAAACTCAAATGAGGCGCACGCGACGAATCGTTATCGTACGCGGTATGTGATTTTGGCCATTGGTCGGCGGGGGGCTGTTCGCAGATTGAATATCCCCGGCGAGCGTTTGGAAAAAGTCGACTACGCGCTTAAGGATCCTGAAGACTACCGCGGCCAACGACTGTTGGTGGTTGGCGGGGGCGATTCTGCCGTTGAGGCGGCTATGGCCTGCGCTAAATCGGATTCCGACGTGACGATATCTTATCGGCAGAACGATTTCATTCGAGCCAAGGCAGACAATCGCACGCAGATCATGAAAATGATCGCCGAAGATAAATTGAAAGCGGAGTTCAATACGATACCCGCGAAAATAGAGGAACGCCACGTCCTACTAAAACGTGGCGCCCAGGAAATCGAAGTCGAAAACGATCGTGTTCTGATTTTTGCGGGCACCGAACTACCTAGTGGTTTTTTGAAAAAGGTTGGAATTCGCATGGCGGGGGCCATGGATATTGCCCGTCTGACCTGGATTCTCTCGTTCGCGTTGATCACCTATTTATTCTACGTTTTGAAACAGAAGAAGGCTTATTGGCCCTTTGGGTCCGGTGACCTCCTCGCAGCCGTGCCCAAGGCTTTGGAAGTGGACCTTGGCTTTCGCACGGTAGGACCCAGTTTTTGGGGTACAGTGATCTACGCCCTTCTGATCTTGGTCTTCGGACTGCGGGCGTACCGCAAATACCCAAGTGTCACACAGAAACGTCGCTACAAATGGCTGATCCTGTTTCAGTGGGTCTTCCTTTTCGGAATACCGGAAATACTGGGCCCCGCGGTGATCAAGTTGGGGGTAGAGCTACCCGGCTTGCTCGCGCGACCCTGGAAGTTCTACGCCATCAGCGTGCCTTGGCCTCTTTCGATCTGGTCCGTAGCGGATGGCCCCGGCTGGGGAGGTGCGACCGCGTTTACGGCGGGCCTTTGGGTCGCGATAGGCATTCTAGTTTCATTCGTTGCCGTTCCCCTCTACGTTAGGTCTCAGGGGCTCCGCTTTTGCAGCTACCTTTGCGGATGCGGTGGATTGGCCGAAACCGTAGGTGACTATTGGCGACACCTAGCTCCTCGAGGAAGGACATCGTATCGGGCCGAATGGTTTGGTCGCGTCGTACTTCTCTTGGCGATCCCCGTCACGTTGCTGATCATTAACGATGCCTGGGGGTTCTTTGCGAAGGGTGCACTGTACAACGCGAAAGAGTTTGCGCGATCGTGGTACGGATTGGTCGTGGATTTCTGGCTCGCCAGCGTGGTCGGTGTCGCCCTCTATCCTTATCTGGGAAGCCGGGTTTGGTGTCGCTTCATTTGCCCCTTACGAGCCTATATGGAACTTTGGGCTAAACGTTGGGCCAGGCTAACGATCAAAGCGAACAGCAAATGCATCGGCTGCGGCGAATGTACGCGCTATTGTCAGATGGGTATTCAAGTGCAGAGTTTCGCGCAGGCACGGGTGGACCTCGACAATTCGAAATCGTCCTGTATCCAGTGTGGAATTTGCGTTCAAGTTTGTCCGATGGAGGTTCTCTCCCTCGGCGACCGCGACTTTGGCCACGGAAAAGGCGCTCGGCTTGCTCCGGCGACAGGGCCGCGAGATAGCGCGTGATCGACTCAACCTCTTCTGTGATAGGATGGGGGGCATGAACCCCACTGATCGTCGTCGAGGAGGGCGTGTTCGCTGCCAACTTTGGCTAAAGATCGGCGGTGTCGATCAATCGCTGGTGTCGCGTTTAGGAGATATTAGCGGCACCGGAATCTACGTGGAAAGTGACGAAGGGGTTGGTGAGCCGGGGACCATATGTCCTTTGCGTATCGCCTCGCATGATCGGCGGATGGCAATCGACCTTTTGGGTCGCGTGGTGCGGGTGGTAAGCGTATCCGATCTATCACAGCCATCCCCAATGTTCGGAATCGCTTTCGAATTCATGCTCGAAGGGGAACTCGCCAAAGAGGAAGTCCGATTGATCGTGCGAGAGATCGCCTTCTCGTCAGCCTCCCCAAAGGGCGGTCACGGCTTGGCTCAGGAATTGGAAGCGTCGCTTTTTCCGCAACGCCCATCAGTTGCAGCGACAACCAACGCCAAGCACCTCAGTGGCGATTTGTCTCGCGTGGGTTTGAAGAGTCTTCTCGCTGTTCTAGAGCTGGAGGCCCTATCGGGGGAATTAGAAGTGGCCGGTGCAAGCCAGAAGGCCTTGCTCTATTTAAGAGACGGTCGCGTCGTAGACGTCAGGGTGGGGGCCGGCGGCGGGGTCGCCCGGGAATTGCTTCGCTATCTAGCGAGTTGGTCAGAGGGCCGTTTCGAATTTGTGGTCAAGACCATCGCGCGGGAAGACCGCATCGGCATAAAGAGCAGTGAGTTCTTTTCCTAGAGCCTAGAGCAATTTGCTGACGAGCATCCCCTTCATATTATTGGCATGCCCCATGGTTGCGAGAGCCGCGCGCATCAGCACGTTGTTGTTAGCGAGGTCGCTTGACTCGCTGGCGACGTCCAGGTCTTGGATACGTGAAAGTGACGCCGTTGTATTTTCGATCTCGGTGGATATATTATTTCTCGCGGCATCGAGTCGATTGACCGTGGCACCGATATCCCCGCGGCTGCTGTTGACTTGATCGATCGCAGCATCGATATCCGCGATAGATGTTTGCGCGCCGCCCTGCGTACCGATGTCCAGACCGACAATATTCAGATTCGCAGCGGAAGTATCAGCGGTATCAATTGTGATCCGAGAGTTGGCAGTGCCGTCGGTTCCGGCCTGCATGTCGATGCTGTTGCCCTGAAGCAAAGGGGTGCCGTTGAATTCGGTTGTATTGGAGACCCGGTCTACTTCGTCGCGCAACGCGTTGAACTCAGAATTGAGAGCCTGGCGGTCGCTATCGCTTAGCGTGCCATTGGCAGACTGCACGGCGAGTTCCCGCATGCGAATCAGACTATCTCCCTGCGAAGACATGGCGCCATCGGCGACGTTGGCCAAACTCACGCCGTCGGCAACATTGCGGTCCGCTTGCGAGAGGCCAGAGACCATGGCGCTCAAACGTTCGGCGATAGCTAGACCAGCGGCATCATCGGACGCGCGGTTAATGCGGCGCCCCGATGAAAGGCGCTCGAAGTTTTTTCTCAGACCGGAACTGATGGATCCCATTTGACGTTGGATCCCAATGCCCGTTGAAGAACCTATCAACATCGCTTACTCCTCAAACGCCCAACACAACTGTTAGCCTGGATACACATTTCCTACCCAGTATAATAGCAGAGATCGGTAATGAAAAACCAGTAAAGGTTGGCGTCTAGTGACCGATTGCAGCTTTTGTTCCGAGTCCCTGCTGGGGTCGATTAATATGGGATAAAGAACTATAATATCCGGCAGTTGGCATCATTTTGGGTGTGATCGATGGCTGGGGCTAGCTCCGGCCTGCGATTTGGAGGATAATGTCTTGTGGGCTTACCCTATGTCGTTCTGGCTCGATGTTGGAGTCGAGGGTATGCCCAGGTGGTTGTGATGCCTACGGCCGGTCGGTTGGGCTGCGGGTGTCGCGTTGAATTGGCCTGATTTGTAATGAGAGGATCAAACATCTGATGAACCTTCCACTGCAAGTAACCTATCGTGGAATGACAGCCTCCGATGGTGTCGACAAACTTATTCGGGACCGAGCTGCGAAACTCGAACAGTATTTCGATCGCATTACCAGCTGTCGTGTGCTGTTAGAAGTTCCCCATCGTCACCAGTCGAAAGGCAGGCTTTTTAACCTGCGAATCGATATCGGTGTGCCGGGAACAGAGATCGTCGTCAACCGTACGCCGCCGTCTCATAACGAGAACGAGGATGTTCAGGTTGCCATACGTGAAGGATTCGATATCGCGAAGAGGGAGCTGCTGGAATACGCTGGTCGCCTTCGGGAACATCGCAGATCGGGAGTCGAGTAGATCTCTTTCGAATAGGTACCCACCTTTCGGGGAAAGAGGGATGATCATGTTATTGGTCAGAGATTTGATGACTGAGGATCCCAAGACCGTTCGTCTTGAAGACAGCCTCGCCCACCTTTACGATTTGATGGATACATTGCATGTGCGTCATATGCCTGTTGTCGACGAGGACGGCGATTTGCAGGGCCTTGTCACACACCGGGATTTGGTGCGGGGGGCACTTCATTCTGATGCGGACCTCCCTGTAAGCAATCGAAGGCAGATGCTGCAATCGATTGAAGTTCAGGAAGTGATGACAGCCGAGCCCGAGACAGCGACGCCTCGGCAAACGGCTCGGGACGTTGCCCAGCTGATGCTGGACAATAAATTCGGTTGTCTTCCCGTTGTCGAAGGTAGTCGCCTGGTTGGAATCATCACTGAATCGGATTTTGTTCGTCACGTCCGTGATCAGATCGACAGCAAATAGCAAAGGACTCTTCCCATTCGGTTTCGCACTTTCTTTCTCCCCGTCTTCCTTTGGTCCATCGCAATTTTGTTTTGGGGTAACGCGTGTCAAACGACTACGCCGTCTCCGCGATCTACGACGAAAGCCGGCTCAGTCAAGGGTAAGAGGCGCCTTGCCAGTTGGTATACGAATATTTCCAAAGCACCGGTCGACAAACAATCGAATCAAATTATCTCCTGGCTCAGCGAAAACGGTGGTTGGGGGTTGGGGCGTTTCCAGATCGATTTCTCAATGGAAGTGCTTCTGGCGCCAAAAGGAACGCCCCTACGGAACTTTACGCCTACCGACGATTTCTACGCCGGGTCATGCGATAAGCAGGCGGTTCCCGTACCCGCGGTTGGCGCCCTGGAAGGCGAAACAGGCTACGAATGTAAGAATGATGGCGATTGTCATCTCATCGTTCTGGACATGGAGCGTAAACGCCTCTACGAGATGTGGCGGGCCAATATCGTCGGCAACAAATTTTACGGTGGGTGCCTCGTCGTTTGGGATCTCAAACGACGCTACGGCCCCAACGGAAGGGGGCTCGACTGCACCAGTGCGGATGCCGCGGGGCTGCCGATCACGCCGCTTCTCTTTACCCCAGCCGAGGTCGCTTCTGGCGAGATCAAACACGCGATTCGGTTCATCTTGCCAAACAAACGTATTCGCAATGGGGTGTACGTTGCGCCTGCAACCCACTCTACTAACGCGACCAGTGCCCCCACCGCTGGGCCCGCCTATGGTGCTCGCTTTCGTTTGCGGGCGGACTATCCGGTTGAATCGTTGCCGAGCAAAGGCGCCCAAGTTGTCGCGCGCGCCCTTCAACGCTACGGCATGATCCTCGCAGATGCGGGAAGGGTCGTACTCACGGCACGGAGCGATCGCTATTCAAAAATAAAATGGAAAGACCTCCTCGGTCCTCACGGCTTGCGTCCACTTAAGGTTAGGGATTTCGAAGTTGTCGATGGCGGTGACCGAATTCGTTATCGCGGGGAATGCGAGCGGGAAGACTAGAGCGGCCTGTGGATTGTGACCGGGGCTTGTCTCCCTAGATTCGGCCAATTACAATGGGTTGTTATGGACGCGCTCGAAATCAACGACGCCCTTGTCATTCCTGAAAAGGACCTCAGCGTGACCTTTAGTCTCGCCGGTGGGCCGGGCGGACAAAACGTCAACAAAGTGGCGACTTCAGTTACGTTGCGCTTTGACCTCGCGGGAAATGAAACACTGCCCGTTGTTGTACGCAAGCGCCTGCAAAAACTTGCGGGAAGCCGTCTGACGAAGAATGGCGAGTTGCTTATCCGCTGCCGGCAAACACGGTCGCAGTCGGATAATTTGGCCACGTGTTACGAACGTTTGCGACAGCTCGTCTGCGATGCTCTTGTGGCGCCGAAAATTCGCAAAGCGACCAAACCGTCCAGGGGCGCTAAGCGCCGTAGACTGGAAAACAAACGCAAGCAATCGGAAAAGAAGCGTGGCCGCGGTCGCGTTGGCAGTGAACGGGACTGAGCTTGTCCGAGAAAAAAGCATGAGATATCGGGGTGAAGCCCAAGAACCTCGCGCCACTTTCTCAGTGACGGTTTACAGCAGGCCGAACATCACTCATCATTGATGCGTGCGTATCTTAGCTGTAGCGACAATTTTCATCCCCCTCATTGCGTCCGCAGAAGTTCAATTTCGGCTGCCCTTTGTGGATCCCGAGGGAAAACTCTTCATGCAGGCACCCGTCGTGGGCGTCGACCACGACTCGGAAACCGATGACACGGGCGTGCTCTGCACCAACTACGCCGGCTTGAGGTTTCCTCTCTGTTACGACGGTCATAAGGGAACCGACCTGCTGTTGCGCAAGGGCTTTGTCACCATGGACAAATATAATGTCCAGGTTGTGGCGGCGGCTTCGGGAAAAGTCGTTGGAACCCACGATGGTGAATACGATCGCTGCCATGCCGACGAGGGTTTTGAAGTGAGTTGCGATGGCCACCCCATGAAGGCCAACACCGTAACCATCAAACATGACGACGGAACGAAGACGATCTACGTGCATTTGATGAAGGGGTCCGTGAAAGTAAGTAAGGGCGACCAAGTCGAATGCGGTCAACTGCTCGGGTACGTGGGCAGTTCCGGACATTCAGCAATGCCGCATCTACATTTTCAAGTGGAGACCGCAGAAGGGAAAATCATCGATCCGTTTTCGGGAATTGAAAGCCAAGAGAATTCCTATTGGGTTCAGCAGGTCGGGCAATATGGCTGGCCAGCAGAACTCTGTGCTGGAGACCCTATCCCCGTCGATGCGGGGCCCGCTGCCGACGGCGGCGCGGTAATTGTCGATGCGGGAAGTCTCGATGCAGCATCGACCACCGATGGTGGAAACGGCGGCGAGGGCGTGGGGTGCAGCGTTAGCGGTAGTCGCGATGGGTTCGCCATGTCGCTGCTAATGCTCCTCGCCCTATGGCATATCGTTCGGCGCAAAAACTAATCGCGCTTCATGCTTTGCCTTCTTTGGCAGAGCATCCCCAAGCTGAATAACAAGAAGAGCAATCCGCTTGTGCGCGACTTTGTGGCTGACATTCCCATACTACAACCGCTCGTCGATGACGCGGCTGTATCGGCCGGGTCTTCTGAGTTCATTGGGGCAGCTCCCAGTTCAATTTCCTCGGGCTCAGGCTCAACTTCAGGCTCGGGTATGGGGTCAGGGTTGTGTTCTGGATCGGGTTCTGGCTCAGGGTCCGGTGCCGGTTCGGGCTCCGGGGCCGGAGGTATTTGTGACAGAAGGGTCGGATGCAAGTAGGACCGACAGACGAGTTGTAGCTCGTCGAGATATTTATGAGAGTCATACTTGGCGTTGCGCAGGCCGAGGCCATGGATGAACTGTCCAGGAGGACATGCGATCGTCATTTCGGTAGCTCCCGGGACGCCGGCGCCCAAAGGAGATAATACGCTCGGTCCCGTGGTTGGCATTGCGTTGGGATCCTGGTCGTGCCAGGCACCAACCGCCGCACAGTGCCCTTGAACCCAGCTCATGCCGGTCGCGCTTGTTTGCACGGTAATACCCACGACGAGTTCTCCTGAGGGGCATTCGGTCACTTGGTTACTCGCAGGACCATCTTGTTTGGGATAGGCGCCGTAGGCAGGGAGAACGCTTTTCTTTTTGGCTAGAGAAGGAAGCCCGTTGGGGTCCCGAACGATTTTTCGGCATACGCCACCGAGACGCTGGAGCCCCCCGCTGCTTCGGCCATAGAGGCCGCTGAGCGCGCCGCCAAATCTACATGTTTGGTAACTCGAAGCGGGAGACACCGCAGACGGATTGCTCGAGAGTGCTTTGGCGCCCAAGCTCGGGACGTACCAGGAATAGGTATCGGTTCGACGACAGATATAGCGAAGCTGGCCTATTCCATCGGGGTTTAGCGTTCCCAACACGGCGATGATGGCCTGATCGGCGTTGCACTGTCGGTGGATCGCGGGCTTATTTGAATTTCCACGAAGTGGCGTCAGAGACGGTGTTGGCTGGAGACCATTTGCCCGACGGCAACCCAGTCGAAGTCCGATGACGCCTGCATTATTTGCGAAGCCCCGTATTTCAGCCGCAACTTCGCCCGGGGGGCATGTATCTACCTGTGCTCCGGGTTTCCCTATGGAAGGGAGCTTCGTCGTCTGTCCGCTTTGTAGATCGCTGCAGGAGATCTGCAACCCATCGATGCCGACGCCCACGGTATGGTGAACCGAATGCGAGACCATTACGCTTCCGGACGGGCAATGAAGTTCAAAAGGCTCGCCACCATCACCACCGATACGCGCGAGCTCCATTTCAGTGGGGGCGTCGCCACGATCGATTCCGTTGGGGTTCGGATTCGGTTCCTGAGCGATGATGTCGCCTAGGCAGCGTTCGATTTGCTCGGGAACCGTATATTTGTAGGAAAAGTAACCGGCCTTGGGGTGCGTGAATCCCTTATTATGCATCAGCTCGTGAGCGATTACCGTGGCTACCCGCGCGGCCGTATTGTTGGCGAGAAATCCCTTGTTCATATTGAGGTATTCGTGGCTCTTGTTCAAAGGCGCGCAGGCGTGGGCATTGCAGCCACCGAGACACGCGATATGAGTAATCTGATTTTCTGAAAGGCGTTGGACGAGGTCTTCGATCCAGGAGTTGTTGTCGAGGACGAAGACGGCCTTCCGAAGACATTCGACGAGAGGCGCAGGGTCGTCGACCACAAGGGGTTTGAGCAGTGCCATGGCGTCGAGGATTTTCGTCTTTTCGTCGGGGGTACATTGGTGGATTTCGAAGGTCTCCTCAGCGCCATAGGTGCTGAAGCGAACGTCTCCATTGAGTGCCTGGCTATTTCCCATCTGAATGGCTTGTTCGTCCGACTTCGAGGCCCCGCATGCGCTTAGAGCCAAGCTGAACAAGATGATGCTGCGTCGAAAATTCAATTTCATCAATTCCCCCTAATCCTCGTTTTGTCTAAGCAATCACTGCGCCAAATAGGTTGCAGTCGGAGATGTTCCTAAGCTGGTGGGATCATTCGGAGAGGTGTTTTGACCACATTGTACGTAACTGTGTGGTGGGCGTGGCGAGTGGAATTGAAGGGGAAAGTGCAATAGCCGATCGAGCAACGTTTCGCCGCTCGGCTGAAGAGGCCCTCACTGTGTAGCTAGCGGCAAAGCCGAGCGTATCAATGCGCCGTATCTTCACGGGCCTCACCGCGCACGTGGCGGTGTATCCAGCGGGGAAGCTCCTCTAAGCTATGGAAATCATACACCAGGATGCTGGCACAAGACCTGCAGTATTCCCCCTCATCAACGAGGAGAAACGCTATGTGGCCAGAAAATTTCGTAGACGCTAGCCCGCTGATGAGTCTTGTTCTGCAGAGTTCTGCAACGAAGATCGCTGTTGCCGATTCCGCAAAGAACGACGGCGGGTCGGTTGCCGCGAAATCTGCCCATAAGAAAAGCTGCGCTTGTCTGGACTGCTGCGGCTAAGACGATTCGCCTCGGTCCACGCCATGCTCGGATTTTTCCCCGCCGCTTGAGATTATTACCCACGTCTAGACCGGTTCATCCCGTCTCTCGATCCAATTGCATGCACCTGCTCGGCGCATCCCGTTCAACCGTTCATTAATGTGTGCGGCACATCTCGTTGTATTGCGGGAACTTTCGCCCACGTTCCATATCCCCAAAAATCCGGTTTGGCGGCTTACCGTAATGCGTGACGTTTTCACCGTTGCTGGTCCGTAGTTTGCTTCTTTATTCACTAATACGCCGCGAGCAAATTTATTTGGACGCCACCGCGCAGCCGGGGCGACGCACTCGCGGTGTACTCGAGTAGACATCCGAAAGGGGACGATAATGAAGATTCATGGGTTAGCGGATGGCACGCCGGTAAGCTTGCGCGAGCCGACAATGGAAGACATCGAACGGCTTCAGCGCTTTTACGGCACCCTGTCGCCCATGGATCGCTTCTATCTACGATGTGACATGACCCAGCGAGAGCGGGTTCAGCATCGGATTCAGCAGAATGATTCGGGCAACGTTTGTCGAATCAACGCATTCGCAGGAGAAGATATTATCGGCGATGCGGCGCTCGAAATTCATGGTGCGCCTTGGCGCAAGCGGCTGGCTGAGGTTCGCGTCATGGTGCAGTCGTATTATCGACGTTTGGGGTTGGGGGCCTTGCTCGCCAAAGAAGTCTTTAGGCTGGCGCAGGAAGGGGAGATCGAAGAGATCGTTGTACGCATTGCAACGGACCAGAGTTCGGCTCGAAAGATATTCGATCGACTTGGTTTCCATGTGGACAGAGTCCTCGCGGATCATATGCTCGACCCGACCGGGAAGTCTCATTCCGTCGTGCTGATGCGTTGCACCATTGATGATGTTTGGCTCGCGTTGCACGACTTCTATGAGTCGTGCGATTGGCCCGACGGCTAGGATCTAATTCGAGGGCGAAGAGGCTAGCGCGTCTGTGAGAAGCTGATCCCTACTAGACCCTTCGGCAATGGGCCGTTCGCAATATCATCATAACGGAGCCTGGATCGGGGCCCGACCAACGCGAAGCGTTCGCTCGATTTCGTATTGTCTCGAGCGCCTACGCTGAAGGCTCGCTACCTGGGTGCAGTGGGGATGAGGTCGATTCCGTGGCTGCCGAAGGCCATGTCTACGCTTGTCTGGTTCGCTTGTCGGCAAAGCTCAGCCATCGCGAAGCGTTACAACGATTTTGGCCCCGTTTCAGTAGCTCGGTTCTTCCCCAATGTTCGGGGAATGAACGATTCAGTCCATTTCTTCTCGGAGAATATTTGGCGGCTGTGCTTAAGGCGACCGTACTTGAGGCACACGATGCCACTTGATCAGTATCAATTATATTCTCTGATCGAAGGTTGACCGATCAGACACATGGAATCGGTGTTGACCCTTGTAATTCACAGAAAAAATGCTTCCAACTCACCCTGGAAGATTGCAACAATACAAAAATCATGGCAACGGTGTTGTTCCGGGTGGCAATAAGAACCACCGATGTGCAAATGGCTCAGACGATAGATTTCCTAAGTCTCAAAACGTGGATGGGTTATGAGTTCTCGACTAGAAAAGTTTAGCTACAACGACGCAGTCGTACGTAGTTTCGTGATGGCCACGGTGCTCTGGGGTGTCGTGGGTATGCTCGTAGGATTGATCATTGCGCTGCAACTTGTAGTGCCAACGCTCAATCTCGATTTGCCGTGGCTCACTTTCGGCCGATTGCGGCCGCTGCATACGAACGCGGTGATTTTCGCCTTTGCGGGCAACGCGGTCTTTGCGGCGGTGTATTATTCGACTCAGCGGCTGCTGAAAGCGCGGATGTTTTCCGACGGGCTGAGCAAATTTCACTTCTGGGGCTGGCAGGCCATCATCGTGTCGGCGGCGGTGACGCTGCCTTTGGGATTTACCCAAGGTAAAGAATATGCCGAACTAGAATGGCCCATCGACTTGGCTATCGCAGTGGTTTGGGTCGGCTTTGCTATCAACTTCTTCGGTACGATTTTCAAACGCCGGGAACGTCACCTCTATGTCGCTATCTGGTTTTACATCGCGACGATTATCGCGGTGGCCATCCTACATATCTTCAACAGCCTCGTTATTCCTGTCGGTGCATTCAAGAGCTACTCTGTCTATGCGGGCGTTCAGGATGCATTCATGCAGTGGTGGTATGGCCACAATGCAGTCGCATTTTTCCTTACAACACCGTTCCTTGGGCTGATGTACTACTTCCTGCCCAAGGCCGCTGAGCGACCTGTCTTTTCGTATCGTCTTTCGATTCTGCACTTCTGGACGATCGTATTCCTCTATATTTGGGCCGGTCCGCACCATCTGCAATATACGGCGCTCCCTTCCTGGGCTTCTAGTTTGGGCATGGTCTTTTCCATCATGCTTTGGATGCCTTCCTGGGGTGGCATGATCAACGGTCTGCTTACACTTCGAGGAGCTTGGAATAAAGTCGCGGAAGAGCCCGTCTTGAAGTTCTTCGTGGTCGGCATCACGTTCTACGGCATGTCGACCTTTGAAGGGCCGATGATGTCCGTGAAGACTGTCAACGCACTATCTCACTATACGGATTGGACGATCGGCCACGTGCATGCGGGTGCTCTGGGCTGGGTAGGCTTCATGAGCTTCGGTATGATCTATTGGTTGGTACCGCGCATCTTCCAGACTGAACTTTTCAGCAAGCGATTGGCAACATTCCATTTCTGGATCGCCACCATCGGTATTCTCTTCTACGTCATTTCTATGTGGGTTGCGGGCATTACCCAAGGCTTGATGTGGCGTGCCATCGATGAAACAGGCCGTCTAGCCTATCCAGACTTCCTAGAAACCGTGCTGCGTATGATGCCCATGTACTGGGTTCGTGTCTTGGGCGGCACGCTCTATTTTGTTGGAATGCTTCTACTTGGCTACAACATTCTAAAGACGTGGGCTAGGCGCCCAAAAGAATATGCAGTGGCCGTTTGTGAAGCACCGGCGCTAGAGAAGGAATATCAGGATCCCGCGCCACCCAAAGAGATCGGCAAACTACGCTATTTCTTCTTGGGTTATTGGCATCGCGGTTGGGAACGTCGGCCCTTTCGCCTCACCGTAGGCGTTGTGGTCGCAGTGGTGGTCGCGTCTCTGTTTGAGATTGTTCCTACCTTCTTGATCGAGTCCAATGTGCCCACGATCGATTCCGTAAAACCCTACACGCCGCTGGAATTGGTGGGCCGAGACATTTATATTCGTGAGGGTTGCTATAATTGCCACTCACAGATGGTTCGTCCCTTCGTGGCTGAAACAGAGCGCTACGGCGAATATAGCAAGGCTGGCGAATTCGTTTACGACCATCCGTTCCAGTGGGGTAGCCGAAGAATTGGACCAGACCTTCATCGTGAAGGTGGTGGGCGGCAGTCGAACCTTTGGCATCTTAGGCATATGGAAGACCCTCGCTCAACGTCGCCGGGGTCGATTATGCCTCCCTATCCTTGGCTCATCAGCGACGAACTTGATTTCAGTGTAATCAAGGGCCGCGTGGAAGCAATGGTTACGCTAGGCGTTCCGTACGACGAAGCTGCGGTGGCCCAGGCCGAGGCCAACGCCAGACGTCAAGCCAAGGCAATCGCAGCTGACATTGCCAAGAACGGTGGGCGTACCGGCGTCGAGACGAAGGAGATCATGGCCTTGGTCGCGTATCTGCAGCGGCTCGGTGTTGATATCAAAGCCTCCTCGCCCAAGACTGCGATGGCTGCACAAGGGGGCATAAAATGAGGCTCAGTGATGTTCTTGGCCAGGCGGGTCTCAGCGTCTACGCTCAAGTCGCTCTTGTCCTATTCGTGCTGGCATTCATCGGCATCATTATCTACGTTTTCGCCAAGAAAAATCGCGAAACGTTCGACCGAGCGCGGATGCTTCCCCTAGATGACACTTCAAGCGCAGCGCGCGCGAATTCCGTAGAAAGCGCCGCAGGAGCAATACAATGAGCGCGAAGACCGAATACGATAAACTGATGGATCACGAATACGACGGTATTCGCGAATACGACAATCCCCTGCCCAGCTGGTGGTCCGGTATTTTTATACTCTCCATCGTTTTTGCGGTGGGCTACTGGATCTACTACCACGCTGGCGGTCCAGGGCTATCCGAGACGCAAGAATACGAAGCGGAAGTTAAGGCCGTGCTGGCGTTGCAGGCCAAGGCCGCAGCCAAAAGCGGACCGGTTTCCAACGATGTATTGGCGGCGTTGACTAAGGATAGCGGGGAGATGGACAAAGCCAAGACGATCTTTGCTACCCGTTGCCTCGCTTGCCATGGGCCCAAGGGTCAGGGGCTCGTTGGTCCGAATCTTACCGACAATTTTCAAGTGCATGGTTCAACGCGTTCGGATATCTACAAGACGATTCGTGATGGCGTGCCTGCCAAGGGTATGCAAGCTTGGGGAAAATTGCTTAAGCCGGATGAATTGAAACGAATCGCTGCCTTCGTGGGGACATTGAGGGGGACCAATGTGGCTGGTGGCAAGAAGGCGGAGGGTGCTAAGGTAGAGTCTTTCTAGGTCTCGCTAGACATGTTTGGAGATGCTGTAAATGAATGATTTGCCCGGTGGCCAAGAACCGGTCTTATCTACCCTCAATAAGGACGGTTCTAGGCGTAAGCTGCACCCCAAGCTCTCCAAAGGGGCCTTCTTTAACTACCGGCGCGCTTTCGGCTATTTCCTGATCGCGCTATTCACCGCGATTCCCTATCTCTCAATGAACGGCAAACCGTTGATCCTCTTGGATTTGCCAAGGCGGGAATTCACGCTTTTCGGCACAACCTTCCTGCCCACTGAAACCCCGCTCTTGATGCTGCTATTGGTTTCCATCGTGGTGGGGGTATTTCTTTTGACTGCCCTATTTGGCCGCGTTTGGTGCGGCTGGGCGTGTCCCCAAACCGTCTATATGGAGTTTCTCTTTCGGCCGATCGAGCGCTTGTTCGAGGGGCCCCCCGGGTTGCGTCGTCAAATAGATAGGGGAGGGATTAGTGGGCGCCGGCTGTTGAAGAATTTGGTCTTCCTGCTGCTCAGCATTTTCTTAACCCATACGTTTTTGGGGTATTTCGTCGGTGTGGCGGAACTTTTTCAATGGGTGCAACGCAGTCCTTTTGAGCACCCGGCAGCCTTCTTGGTGATGTCCATCGTTACCGCGATGATGTTTATCGATTTTGTTTGGTTCCGCGAACAAATGTGCATCGTCGCGTGCCCCTACGGTCGTTTCCAATCGGTCCTCTTGGATCGCCAGTCACTCATCGTCGGCTACGATGTAGCGCGTGGCGAGCCCCGCGGGAAGCTAAGGCGCGACGCGGCGGCCGGCGAGCAGGGCGACTGCATTGATTGCAGGGCGTGTGTTAATACGTGCCCTACGGGCATCGACATTCGCAAGGGGCTGCAAATGGAGTGCATCGGCTGCACCCAATGCATCGACGCTTGCGACGGTATCATGGACCGTATCAAGAAACCTCGTGGTTTGGTTCGCTATACTTCTCAGGACGAACTTACCGGGCGAGGCAAAAGGCGTTTGCTTAGGGCCCGCACCATTGCCTATCCCTTGCTCCTCATAACGGCGGTAGCGTTGCTTAGCATTTCTCTAGGAAAGCGTGCGGCCACCGACGTGACGGTTCTACGTGCCGCGGGGCCACCTTTCAGGATCTTGGCCGATGGCACAATCACCAATCAACTGAAGATCAAGATAAGCAACCGTACGTCGAGTGAACAGAAATATAAATTGGAGATCTTGCAATCCGATATCAAACTAGTGGCTCCCCAAAACCCACTTCCGGTGGGCGCCGGCAAGACTGAAACCGCCATCGTTTTTCTGATGGTACCCGGTAAACTCTTTTCCGCTGGGGAGTTAGCCGTCGAGTTTCGTATCTCCGCTCGAGGCCTAGTGGACGTGAAGAAATCGTACCGACTCTTAGGACCCGGAAAAGCGACTGCCCCATAATGCGTAAAGATGAGAAGAAGAATAGCGGTCGACACTGGCCGTGGATTGTTGTCGGCTTATTGGTTGCCAACGCCGCGGGGGTTGTCATTTTGTTGTTGGTTTCGACAACCGATGCATCACACCACGTCGAGTCGGACTACTACCGCAAGGGCCTAAACTTCAACCAAACCATTGCTCAACGAAAAAAGAACCTCGAATTGGGTTGGCAGTTGGGTATTCGGGTGGGAGCGGCCGAAAAAAAATCGAGGCGTCTACAGTTCAAAATAACCGATGCGGAAGGCAGAGCCATCCGCGGTGCAGATATCGAATTGTTGACCTTTCATAAAGCGCGAGCTTCTAGGAGGCTGAAGGCCAAGCCGCTTGAGTTGGCTAGCCTACCTGGCTACTACCAAACGCGGTTGCCCATGTTCAAAGAAGGGATCTGGGAATTCCGCTTGGTGGTGAACCGTGGAGGGCAGCGCTTTACGGCTCGAAAGGATATCGATACGAGTTCGAGCGATGCGCCCGTAGAGCCCCCCAAATGAACTCGCTCTTTGTCGCCACCTTCGTTGCAAGCCTGATTGGAAGTTTGCATTGCGTCGGAATGTGCGGTGGGTTCGTCGCTTTCTACGCCGGCCAACTAGGCAGCAAAAAGGCCTGGGTTGCGCATCTCGCCTATAACGGTGGTCGCCTTGTCGTCTATTTGCTTCTTGGTGCCATCGCCGGTGGGTTGGGGGCTGCCCTCGATCTCGCTAGCGAGACATTTTCAGCAAGACGGATCGCGGCCCTCGTGGCGGGTTTGACTATGTTGGTTTGGGGCGGCGTGATGCTGCTGCAATCCATCGGTGTTCAGTTTCCTCGTGTCGGCATGAAGGGGCCCGGGTTCATGGCGCGACTTCTAGCGCGCGTCGAAAAGAGCCTCGGTCAAAAGTCGCTGGTTACCCAGGCATTGCTCCTCGGCGTATCTACTACGTTGCTACCGTGTGGTTGGCTTTATGCTTTTGTAATTAGTGCTGCGGGCAGCGGCGGTGTCGTCAGCGGACTCATCTTGATGCTGGCATTCTGGCTGGGGACGGTGCCATTGCTGCTCGGCGTTGGGCTTGGGGTTCAGCAGATCGCTAGGCGGTTGGGGCGTTGGGTTCCCGTACTTAGCGCCACCGCGCTTATCGTTATGGGCGTGATCGCACTCACCGGACGGATCAATATGCCGCATGGTATGCATCAACCGGGGCAGCACCATGGCGCGGTCACCCACTCCATGCCCACCCCCGGGGCGGGGACGCTTCATCTACCCACCGACAGCACCTGTTGTGACTGACGTTTCGTGCACGCATTGCGGGTTGCCCGTACCAGCTAGCCTAATAGACGCTCAAGGCGAAAACCAGTTCTGCTGCGCCGGCTGTCGAACTGTCTACGGCATGTTGCAGCGACATGGCCTGAATAACTTCTATCGTTTTCGGATGGATGAAGAGGCCAAGCCGGCCATTACCTCTGATCGGACCTATGCCGAATTCGACGACCCTGCCTTCGATGAACTCTATTGCCGGCCCTTGGGACAAGGTGACGCTGAGGACGCACATACAAAAAGCGTAGAACTCTATTTGGAGGGTGTTCACTGCACTGCGTGTGTTTGGCTGGTAGAACGGCTGCCTGCACTTGTTCCGGGCGTGATCAGCAGTCGCCTCGATTTGGGGCGCTCGATGGCGCGCATCAGCTGGGACGCTTCTCAAGTCGAACTTTCCAAGGTTGCGCGTACCTTGGATGACGTGGGTTATCCGACACACCCTTTTCGAGGGGTTAGCGTACGTGAGATGAGGCGCAAAGAGGATCGTCGGCTTCTGACGCGTATTGGCGTCGCTGGAGCTGCGGCCGGAAATGTCATGCTCATCGCCCTCGCGCTTTACGCTGGATATTTCAGTGAAATGCAGGCCGAGTACTTTCACTTCTTTCGCTGGGTGTCTTTCGCCATCAGTTTGCCAGCTGTTATTTGGTGTGGCCTTCCTTTCTACCGAGGCGCTCTGGCGGGCTTACGTTTGCGAACGTTGCATATGGATTTACCCATTTCCATCGGTATCGTGACGGGCATGGTTTGGGGCTGCGCCAATACGTTTAGGGGCGTCGGGGAGATCTACTTTGATTCGGTGATGGTGCTGATCTTTCTGCTGCTTGCGGGGCGATGGTTGCAACGGCGCCAACAGCGCAGCGCAAGCGATTCAACGGAAATGCTATACGCCTTGACCCCGTCGTCTGCGCGGTTGATCGAAGGCGACAGCATCCGAGAAATCCCTATCGACGCGCTACAGGTGGGCCAGCGGGTTCAGGTTCGAGCTGGCGATTCAATTCCGGTCGACGGCATCGTGATCCAAGGGCAGTCAACAATAAACGCGGCTCTTCTAACGGGTGAGGCGCGGCCCATTCCGGTGGCGCAGGGCGACAATATTGAGGCGGGTACTCTAAACCTCTCCAGCCCGTTGATCGTCGAAGTCATGGCTGCAGGAGAGGAAACGCGCGTTGGCCGGTTGATGCAGCAGATTGAAGAGCAAAGCCGTCGCAAGCCGCCCATTGTCAAACTCGCGGACCGTATCGCCGGCTATTTCGTGGCGAGTGCGCTCTTCCTATCGGTTCTTTGCGCCGTCGTTTGGTTCTTCATCGATGCAACGCGGGCCGTTGAAAATGCCGTGGCGCTACTTATCGTAACGTGTCCTTGCGCGTTGGGTTTGGCCACGCCTTTGGCCGTGAGCGCGGCGATCGGTCGGGCGGCCAAGCGGGGGATCCTGGTCAAAGGAGGCGATACCCTCGAACGGTTGGCTCACGTGGGCGAACTCTTTTTTGACAAAACGGGAACCCTGACGGAGGGCCGCCAATCGTTGGTATTCTGGCAGGGAAGCGACGAGACAAAGCAATGTGCAGCCGCGCTGGAACAAGAGAGCGCGCATCCATTGGCCCATGCTTTTGTCGAAGCCGTGCCCGCTGATGCACAGCGGGTTGTCGGTGAAGTTGAGGAATATTTGGGAGGCGGAATTGCCGGCACTGTTCAGGGACGACGTATCGTGGTGGGGTCGCCACGATACTTAGAATCACTTTTCGGTGAACCCGCAGCAGACGTGGCCGCTGAGGTCGCGAGACTATCAGGTGAAGGAATCACTCCCGTCGTGGTCTATGAGGACAGTCAGTTCGCTGGCCTGGCGGGTTTCGCTGATCCGCTCGGCTTCGACACCGAAGATACGTTGCAGCGCATTCGCCAAACGAATTGGAAATTGGCTATCCTTTCGGGTGACCACACCAACGTCGTCAAGGCGATGGCGGGGCAATTGGGAATCGCGAAGGAAAGAGCTTTGGGAAGTTGTAGCCCCGAAGAGAAGGCCGACGTCATCAGCCGCGCTGCCAAAACAGGGCCTACGGTTATGGTGGGTGATGGGGTAAATGATGCTGCGGCTCTGGCTGCGGCAACGGCCGGTATCGCCGTGGCAGGGGGCGCGGAGGCGAGCCTCGCCGCAGCGGATGCCTATATTGGACAACCCGGGTTATCGGGTGTGGCCGATTTGCTTCAGGGAGCTCGGGAAACGCTCAGGGTCATCCGACGCAATCTCGCATTCTCGTTGGGCTACAATCTAATCGGCGTAACGTTGGCGTTCAGCGGCCTCATCGGCCCACTTGTCGCGGCGATCCTCATGCCCCTCAGTTCCCTCACCGTGGTCACCAGTTCCTATCGATTCGGCGCCTTCACGAGAGATTAGGGTCTAGCGTCATGAATTTGGCTACATGATACGTGTATCTTGGCCCTATCTCTCGGGCCAGAATGCACCGCAAGGCTCTCTCGAGCACATGCTAAGTTACTGGAACTACACGCATTATTAAGCGGCGCCCCCTCGCTCAGCCTGGCCCCT
>Ga0257122_1000956_pt1 | contig 22371 bp, 25 predicted proteins | sample SI106_120metaG_FD_190146 | JGI IMG/M metagenome (GOLD analysis project Ga0257122, IMG submission 190146) | Marine microbial communities from Saanich Inlet, British Columbia, Canada - SI106_120 | ecosystem: Environmental > Aquatic > Marine > Inlet | place: Canada: British Columbia | collected... | reverse complement strand
GCTGAAATTGAAACGCATCCCGTCGAATCATGGATGCCCCGTTTGGCGAGCTTGGCGAATAAAACGCGTGGCTGGAATGGAAGTCGATATAATGTCTATGGGGCGATCTGGTGGAAGATAGTCCGTCAGTTTGGAGAAAGTCATAAGACCAACGAAAATGTGATTCGTCGGGAGTATCTGCAGCAGAAAGGGGCCGAGCTCCTTCGCCACAAATATGGCCGGGCGTTGGAGCAAATCCTGCCGAGAAATTTGCCACCATTGCCCCGAGCGAACGGACGTTTTCTTCGCCGTCTGTTGGGCGAAGCTAAGAAGCTGGATGGCCGGCAGAAGCAGTTACTCTTTCTGGAGGAGCGATTGGTCAAACTGCGCGCTAGCGGTTCGGAGGACCGCCGCAAGAATGCTGAGGAGTTGGGGAAATACCTGAGCGTTTATAAGGGAACGTGGATCGACAAGATGGTCAACTATCGGTTTCGGAAATTTGCCCGCAAGCCGGCCGTTCTCGATTGGAATTTGAAGGCCAATTTGAGGTTCGTGAATCAGGGGCGCCGAAAGATGACACAGAAGGGCTACGTCCAGACGCGTCAGCGTTTGGACGAAGCCTGGGCGATTCTCCTTCGCGTTGTGCACCCGCAGATACTCGCGCGTCTCCCGGAAGTCACGGTGGTGGTAGAGTCGGATCGCAAAAGGGCGAGTCATAATGAAACGACAATTCGCCTTAGTCCTGACTCAACGGTAGCAACAATTCTCCATGAATTTGGACATCATATCGAAGACCATAGTGGGGCCAGGATTTTCGGCGCTGTTCACGCACTGCGCACCGAATTGGCATTCAATCGTGAGGCGCCGAGAAAGCTGAACGAACTGGTACCCAAGGGCAATTATCGCGATAACGAAAAGGCCTATCCCGGTGCCTTCGCATCGCCCTATCAAGGGAAAATCTACGAAAAGGGCTACACAGAGATACTCAGCATGGGCCTCGAGAATTTTGCCGATAAGGCGGGCCTACGCCGATTCCTGCTCGAGGACGGCCAGTATGCGCTGCTAACGATGGCTGCGATTCAGAACTATCTCTAGCCGTTCTCTTCGTTCGGGCGTTTCGAGTCCGAGCCTTTTCCTTCCCGCTTGAAGGGCCCATAGCCACCGAGATATTTCATCTCTTCGCCGATGGCGTCTCTTTCCCCGTCCAGGTAGTGGTCTACGGCTCCTCGAAGCCCGGGATGACGTAACCAGTGAGCGCTATACGTCGGGCAGGGCATCATGCCTCGGCGCAGTTTGTGGGCGCCCTGCGCGCCAGCTTCGTAGTGCCTTAAGCCCTCTGCAATACAATATTCGATGGGCAGGTAGTAGCAGAGTTCGAAATGCAAAGCGTCGTGACTTTCCAACGTTCCCCAGTAGCGGCCGTAGAGGTGCTTTCCTTTGCGGAAGAAAAGGGCGCCGGCCACGGGGGTATCATCACGCGAGGCGAAGGTGGCGACGACGTTGTCGACAAGGCCTTCTCTCAATTCCCGGGCAAAGAAGCGTTCATTGAGATAAGCGGAACCCCATTTGCGGCCCGTGGTATCCAGGTAGAAAGTGTAGAGCGCTCGCCATTGTATGTCGCTGAGCTCTCTTCCAGAGAGGATTTCGATCTTCAGCCCCGATGCGGCGGCCTTCTTTCGTTCTCGGCGCACGTTTTTTCGCGCTGAGTTGCGCAGGGCGCCTAGGTAATCGTCGAACGACTGATAGCCCTGGTCGTCCCAGTGAAATTGGTGCGTCAAACGCGGCATGAGATCGAACTTTTCACTGAGGACTTTCTGTTCGTCTTCTCGGCAAAAAAGGAAATGCAGTGACGAAACAGACTGTTCCTCGGCCACCTGCATAACCCCACCGACTAGCGCGTCAATGATTTCCGCCCGGCTGTCGTCTTCTGCCCCCACGAGAATTCGGTTGCCTGCCGCCGGCGTGAACGGCACGGCGACGACGAGCTTGGGGTAATAGGAAATACCGTTGGCCATGGCGGCGTCGGCCCAGGCCCAGTCGAAAATGAACTCGCCGTAACTATCGCCTTTAATATAGAGCGGGATGGCGCCGCGCAAGCGGTCTTCCGCGTAGGCTAAAACATAGTTGGGAAGCCAGCCGGTGTGGGGTCCCACGCAGGCGCTCGTTTCTAGTGCACGAAGAAAACGATAGTCGGTGAACGGGTCGTTGGGGTCGACGAGTGCATTCCAATCACTAGCGTGGATGCCAGCGAGGCTGTCAGCGAAGCGTAACTCGTACATTATTTATGATTGGCTGTTGGCGAGTTCTATGGGGTCGTGGGCGCAAAAAAGCTTTAGGGCGTCGCCCTTTTCGGCTTTGAGTTTGCGCAGGCGTTCTTGGTTCTTTTTGCGCTGGCGATCGTTGACGCTAAGCTGCGCTTGGAAGATCCGCAGGCCGCTCGGACAGTGCGGTGTTCGTTCCATTTCTCCGTGATGGAAGTAGGCATCACCGGCATGGAGCATCCATTCGCTTTCGCCTCCTTTGCCAATTTCCACAGCGATTGCGCTATGGCCACGGGTATGACCGTACAAGGGGACAAAGAGAATCTCGCTCGGTAAACCAGCTATGTCGCGTACGCATTCAAAATCCATCCAGCTTTCACCCACGGGATGGTGCGTTACCCAGTTCGGGTCGTGGGCCCATTGGGCCTGCACGTAGCGTTGCCTTTCTTTATAGGTCTGCGGGTTTAGTGCCGCTTCGAATTCATCCGCCAGGACGTGAATCTTCGCCTGAGGAAAATCAGACAATCCTCCAGCGTGATCGACGTCGAGATGTGTGAGCAGAATATGCTGCACGTCGTTCGGAGAAAAGCCGAGGGCTTTGATTTGGGCCGTGGCTGTTTCCTTCAAGTCTAGGGCGGGACGTGTCAGCCAGCGAAACGAGCGGGCCAGGCGTCCATTCGTCTTGCTGATATCGTCCTCGCCAAAACCCGTATCGACGAGGACCAAACCCGCTTCCGTTTCGATGAGTAAACAATGACAGACCATTTCTGCACGGCCGGGCTTGCCGCCAATCAGTCGTCCGCCATAGGGACACATCGTTCCACAATTGAGATGGTGAATTTTCATTTATGCTAGGGTAATTTGATGCACTGTTTCGCGTAATATGTGCCGCTCTTCATGGCGTCGCACATAGAGAGACACGTCGCAGCATCGCTGCAGCTACGGTAGTTTCTGACCAGGATGATGGCGCTGGGGCAGGTATTGGGCAGTGCCCAGCATTTCCCCGTACCGAGAGCGCCCGTGATCGTACAGTTCGTTTCGCTGGCAGCGACTTTCACACATTTGTGGGTGCCGGAAGGGCAGGCGAGTTGCGGGAAGCTAGCGCCGCCGCATTTTTTCGTGTTGCCGTTCGTGCTATCGCATTCAGCCGTTGTCGACTCGGCGTTCTGGCCGGCCAGCTTGCGGTAACAACTATTGTAGTAGGTGATGCCGTCACAGCCACATTGGTAATCTGCAGCGGTATCGGTGGAGCAGTCCTTGGGTTTGGTAACGCAGGTTCCAAGTACCAAGGAGGTGCAGCTGCTTTTTGAGCAGTATTCGCTGGTCTTGCAGCTGCTATCGGACGTGCAGAATTTGGGGTTGATGATGCCAAAATCCGAAAGGTTGGGTAGCCCCGAGTCGACGGTGGGCGTCCCCTGGTCCACCTTGAACAAGCCATCCGGGAAGGTGAGTTTGAAATCGAAGGGCCATTTGATAATGCCATCGAAACTGCCGTCGGATGTTGGTGCAGCGTCCAATATGGGCGGGGCCGTATCGACGATGACGGTGGGCATATCGAGTGGCGGCTTGGGCCCATCTGGGGGAACCATTCCGCCGTCGTCTGGTGCTTTAGGCGCGTCGACGAGGAGAAAAAGATCGGCTGTCCCGTCGGCTAGGTTGACGCCCAGGTCTGGTGTTTCGATGCTAAATCCATCCCCTTCACCCAAATCGTAGCTCGTGGGCGGATCAACAGTGCCGCCGTTGTCTCCACAGGCCGAAAAAATCAAAAGCGTAGCTAAGGCGTAGCGCATGACGTCTCCAATTGTTCAAAATGCAGTACCGGATTATAGCATCCCGCGCTGCAAACGTGGCAAAACCGTCGCAGGAAAGCGGGGAAACAGCGCCGGATAACGGCCTAAAGCCCTAATACTCCAACGAATATCGCTGTGAGGGCGATCGTCGCACCGGCCAGGGCGTGAGAATATCGGTCGAGCCAGGGTAGGCGGATGCGGCTGATACCCGCATAGGCCAGGAGGCTTTGGCCCACGACCATGGCGATGGTCACCATAGAAAAAGTGATCGTGACGGCCCAGAGATGATTGGATCCTTCGGCGGCCGCGACAAACATCAACGGAATAAGTGGCTCACAGGGGCCGAAAACCAAGATCGCAAAAAGCATCCACATTCGGCGTTTGGCATAGCCTCTCAAGGCATCGCGCGCCGAGCGCTCACCATCTTGTTGGCGTTCCCTCGCGCGTTTGATTCCCCAAACCGTGTAGGCAATACCAAAGCCGATCAACAAGGTCAGGCCGATGGTCCCACGCCAAGCCTCGGCGTTTTCCATTGGAATGAGTGCGAACCCTGCCCAAAGGGCGATGCCACCGAGCGCCAGCGAGCTGATCACATGTCCGAGCGCGGCCAGGGCTGAAACCCAGGTCAGTCTGCGAACAGACCAGTTCGCATCGCGCGCCAATGCCACAAAGGGGAGCCAATGGTCGGGTGCAAGGGCATGGAAGAGAGCCACGGTAAGGGCTGATAACAGTAAGGTACTCATCTCAAAAGATACTCGATACGACGTTGATTCTACGCCGCACAGATTGCCATTATCCGGCTGAAATTGGAAGCCACTCTCAAGGCCTCGTTTTGCCTAGGGATGTGCCCAGAGAGCCTGACCACCGCCTGGTTCTGCCCGTGACAGTCGGAGTCCGACGGTGGCTGCGGTGGGCAGATTGGCCATCGGTTTCGCCAGGAGGCGTCCGACGAGCGTTCCCGCCAAGGGTTGGTGTCCAACGAGCAGAATTCGGCTTTCTGCCGGCACCTCGGCGAGAGCTTGTAGTACGTCGCTGACAGAGCCCGACGGGGTTAACGCGCGGACGATCGTCGTTGCGCCTGGGTATTGTAGTCCGGCTATGAGTAACTCTGCACTCTGTATGGCCCTAACAAAAGGGCTGCTCCAGACGTGGGTGGGGCACCAGTCCTGGTCGTTCAAGAAGGCAGCCGCGTGACGGATCTCTTCCCGGCCACGTAAAGTGAGCGCGCGATCGCCATCGCTACTATTTCGCTGTCCAATTTCGGCATGCCCGTGTCGGCAAATTACAATTGTCGTCATCGTTGGGGGAGAGCTTGCCGTTGGATTTGGTTTTGGTCAATTGTTGGTCAATTGTTGGACAATTGTTGAACGGGTGCAGTCGGGCAGCTATGGTCTTTATCCGCGGCGTCGGTCGCTCTTTTCTCAAGGAGAAATATCAACATGAGCCTAACCGAGGGAATACAAGCACCGAGATTCACGGTGACGGATACAGACGGAACCGAACATCGGTTGGAAGAAATGCTTCAGCGAGGAAGTGTGGTTCTGGCATTTTTTCCCAAGGCATTTACCCCTGGCTGAAACCGCGAGTTCAAGGCCTACCGGGACCGGTCGGCGCAATTCACGGAACGCAAAGCCCAGATACTCGCTATTTCGACGGATAGTGAAGTGAAACAGCGGAAGTTCAAAGCGAGTACGGGCGGTGATTTTCCATTTATCGCAGATGCTTCGGCCATGCTCACCAAGCTCTATCAGGTCAAGGCACCCCTGCTGAAGATCGCGAAGCGAACGACTTATGTCATAGGCGGGGACGGGCTGATCAAAAAGGTCCTGACCGGCTCCGACGCGTTAGACCCATCGGTTGCATTAGGATTTTGCGAGGTGGATTTTTCGGGGGCGTAGGGCGAGTCGTTGCCCTTTGGGAAGGTTGAACTTTGCTCTAGAGTTTTGCGTTGGCGAGTTCGAGGGTGAAATAGGCCCACGATTTTTTGCTGGTGCTCGCTTTGCAAACTTTGACGTTGGCGGCGGTGGAACAAGAGGTCGTTCCGCCCACTTTGCAGCCCTTGGCGCGACAGGCCTTGCGTGCAGCACTGGTATCGGAACTACCATAGCGACACTGTTTACAGCCGTTGCTGCTTCCCGAGGAACAGATATAGCAGCCGTCTCCCGCGGCGGCGGGCGTGGCGATCAGCAAAAGTGCCAAACAGGAAAGAACGCAGGCGGCCGTAGCAATGAACTTTCTCATCAAATTCTCCGTTTTGGGTTGAAGCCGCTATTTTATCGATTTACAGGCTCCCTGAGCAAGTAAGATCACGTTAGGCTAGGCAGATGTTCCCCCTCTACATCATGGCCGGCGGCCAGAGTCGGCGTTTCGGCCGCGATAAATCCCGGGCATTGATCGACGGAAAACCTCTTATACTTCATGTGGTTGAGTCGCTGTCGGACCGCTGTGCGCGCGTTTCTGTCGTCACGGATATGGCCGGAAAATACGATGATCTGGGGTTGCGCTCCCTCGCCGATTTTCGGCCTGGCGCGGGACCTCTGGCGGGTTTGGAACGCGCTTTGGCGGATCTGAGACCGGATGAGACATGGTTGTTGATGGTGAGCTGCGATTTTGTTGGCGCGCAAGCAGCCTGGCTAGAGCAACTCTTGGCAAAGCGTGACGAAGCGATGGCGGATGAAAAGCACGTGATCGCGTTTGCCAAAGAAGGGCGTTTCGAGCCCTTATTCGCCCTCTACCACGGCGAGCTGCTGAAGACCGTTCGTCGCCGGCTAGAATCCGGGCAGGCGGCCATGCATGGGCTGTTGAACGCCGCAGGTCTTGTGGCGGTGCCCTATCCCTCGGACTGGGCATCCGCGGTCAACGTCAATACGCCAGAGGATTTGCGGCAGGCCACTCGGATCCGCGAATGAGCCGCGGAAAATCGAGGAGAATCACAGACCTATTCCGCTAGACGGTCCAGCCGCTAGGCAGCAGAGCCTAATGGGATTCAGACTCCTCGCTTGACAATCACCGACGGCCTGCTAACCCCAACCCCCGATGGACGCGCCACGTATCTATATGGATCATAATGCCACAACGGCCATGGACTCCCGTGTGCTCGATGCGATGATGCCCTATTTTCAGGGGGAGTTTGGCAATCCATCCAGCGTTCATTGGCATGGACAACAGGCGCGTCGTGCGGTGGATCTTGCGCGCAAAGAAGTCGGTGGGATCATCAATGCGGGCATCGGTGAAATTGTGCTCACCTCCGGGGGGACAGAGGCCAACAATCTGGCGCTCCAGGGAACCCTGAAACCCGGAGACCATCTGATCTCTTCGGCCATCGAACATCCCGCTATTCTCGCCACCTGCAAGCATCTCGAGAAACAGGGCGTCGATATTACATTGGTTCCGGTCGATGCCATGGGTCGGGTCACTCCCCAGGTCGTTGCTGACGCTATCGAACGTCGAACCAAGCTGATATCGATCATGTTAGCCAATAATGATATCGGCACCATTCAGCCCGTCGCCGACATCGCGGCCATTGCAGCACAGCACGGTGTGATGGTCCATACGGACGCGGTACAGGCTGTCGGAAAAATTCCCGTAGACGTGAAGAACCTGGGCGTCGATCTACTTTCGTTTTCTGCTCACAAACTCTATGGCCCGAAGGGCGTTGGCGCGGTCTATATCCGTCAGGGAGTTGAGCTGACCTCGCTCATCCACGGAGGTCAGCAGGAATTCCGCCGCCGCGCGGGTACCGAAAACGTGGCTGGCGCTGTGGGTTTCGGTAGGGCCTGCCAGTTATCCGAATTTCATCTGCAGGATGCTGACGACCTCGCCGAATTGCGCGATCGGCTTTGGCGCGGCCTTCAAGAACGAATCGACGGCATTGCGCTGAACGGCCACCCGGAAGAAAGACTACCCAATACGCTCGGACTGAGCATTGATGGCGTTGATGGCCCTGCCGTGGTGATGAATTTGGATTTGCAGGGTATCGCCGTATCGGCCGGTTCAGCCTGCACGTCGGGCAGTATCAAACCGTCTCACGTGCTTTTGGCCATGGGTCATACCCTCGAGCGAGCGACGAGTACCGTGCGTATTTCGCTAGGGCGCGGAAATACCACCGAAGAGGTGGATCAACTTGTGGAAGCTTTGGCCCTGGCCATTCCGCGTTTACGGCGCGTATCTGCCAAACCGATGGTGAGCTGAGTGAGCGATTCGATAAGACGAGTAGTAGTGGCCTTGAGCGGCGGCGTGGATTCCAGCGTAACGGCTGCAATTCTCAAAGCTGAAGGCTATGACGTGGTGGGCATGACCCTCAAGCTTTACGACTGCCAAGATGGTCAGAATGAGCGCTCATGCTGTGGACTCGCCGGCGTTTCAGAAGCCCGCGCTGCGGCAGGTGTGTTGCAGATCCCCCATTACGTTGTCGACGGAGAATCGCTCTTTGAATCGCGTGTGCTGAAACACGCCTGGGAAGAATATTCTAACGGCCGCACGCCCAACCCCTGCGTGGCCTGTAACGAATGGATGAAGTTCGGTTTGCTATTTGATCAGGCGAGAAAGCTAGGGGCTGACTTCGTGGCGACCGGGCACCATGCCAGGGTTGTCGCTGGTGACCGACCCAAACTCTTGAGAGGACATGATCCGAACAAGGACCAATCCTATTTTCTCTTTTCTCTATCGCCAGCACAGTTGGGTATGGCGCTTCTGCCCGTAGGTGATCTTACCAAGGCTAAAGTCCGCGAACTTGCCCATGAGTACGGACTGCCCAATGCCGATCGTTTGGAAAGCCAGGATGCGTGTATCGCGCAACGGGGAGATTTCGCCGAAGCGTTGCGAGAGCGATTCGACGGGAAGCTAGAAGGCGGCCCCATCGTCAATGCCAAGGGGACCGTGATCGGTCGGCATGAGGGCATACATCGATTTACGGTGGGGCAGCGCAAAGGTCTCGGTATTGCACTGGGGAAGCGCGCCTACGTCTTGGCCATAGACAAAGCGACGAATACGGTCGTTATCGATACGGATGCCGACAAGTTGCTCGCATATGGTTTGGAGGCCGGCGACATGCGTTGGCTCCGGCATCTTGAAGAAGGCGAGAGCCTTGCAGTCCAGGCGCAGATCCGCTACCGCCACCAGGCGGTGCCAGCGACCCTCACCAAGGGCGACGAAGATAATGCCACGGCATATTTCGCTGAGGCGCAGGCGGCGGTGACACCCGGACAGGCAGCGGTCTTCTATCTCGGCGATGAAGTTGTTGCCGGCGGCTGGATCAAGACCGCACTTCCCTCGCAAGACTAGGAACCACGATCGTGCCCGAACTTCCTGAGGTCGAAACCGTCGCACGACAACTCGCGCCATTGCTCGTCGGACGCACCGTCAAGCGCCTCGAAATCCTGGATACAAAACTATTGAACGTATCTCGACCGGGACGTGTCCGTGCGCTATCGATTGCTGACGTAAGACGTCTCGGTAAGTGGATAACGATCTCCCTGAAGGGAGGTAAAGACCTGTGGATCGCTGTTCATTTGCGCATGACAGGTAGACTCATTTTCGCAGACGGTCGTGCGGAAAAGGGGGCCACCAAGAACGATAGCCAGCAAGAAGACAAGCATCTCCGAGCTCGGCTGCTGCTAGACCAAGGGGAATTGCTTTTCACCGATGTTCGTCGTTTCGGCGAAGTTCGGTTGTTGAACGATCTCGCTGCCATCACCCCAAAGGCCATTGATCCGATGAGTGCGGATTTTCAACCAAAGCGTCTGGCCGAGTTGCTCGGCAAGAGCAAACAGGAGTTGAAGGCTTGGCTACTTCGTCAGGACCGTTTGGTGGGTCTAGGAAATATCTACGCATCGGAAATACTCTATCGGGCCAGGCTTAGTCCATTTAGGCCAGCGGGTGAGTTGACGACAAAGGAAGTTGGACAACTGGTCAAGGCGACCCGGCAAATTCTCGTAAAAGCCGTGGAAAACTGCGGCACAACATTTTCCGATTTCCAAACCGCCCACGGGTCGATTGGTTCCTATCAGCGTTTCCTGAAAGTCTACGGTCGGGAGGGCCAGCCATGTCGGCGTTGTTCTGCGTCGGTAAAGCGCCATAATCAGCAGGGTCGTAGCACCTTTTATTGCGAGGATTGTCAGAACGTCGACTAATTGTTAAAGGTGGGGCGGCGGTGGCTTATGCGGCCGGTCGCCGATGAGGAGTTTCAAAATGGCTTTCACTCCGGAACTGGTCAAAGCGTTGACCGATCAGACAAACGCCGAATTTCACTCGGCCTACCTCTATTTGGGTATGGCGGGCGATGCTGTGAAAATCAATATGCCCGGGGTGGCTCATTGGATGCGCGTGCAGGTTCAGGAGGAACTCACGCATGCGATGAAGATTCTCGATTTTGTCCACGACAGAGATGCCGAGATGGTTTTGACTGCCGTGGAAGCGCCGCCTGCACAGGGCTGGGGCTCGCCTTTGGCGCTTTTTCAAGCGGCTCTCGACCATGAACGTTTGATGACCGAGCGTCTAAATAACGTGATGGATCTGGCCATCAAAGAAAGAGACCACGCTACCAATACGCTGATGCAGTGGTTCATCACCGAGCAAGTTGAAGAGGAAGCAAGCGTTTCTGACATCATCCAAAAATTCAAATTGGTGGGCAAAGACGGTAGCGGCCTCTATATGATCGATACCGAATTGGCCACGCGTTTGCCCGTGGTCACGGTTAACGCCCCTGTGTAGGATACGCCCGATTTCTTCTACATCATCCCCTTCTTCACTGTCGAACTCCCCGCTACCCAAACTGATCTACCTTCACGGCTTTGCCTCTAGCCCGCGCTCTTTCAAGGCCGAACGGTTCAGAGCCGCTTATGAAAGCCGAGGGCTGACTCTGGAGCTACCCGACCTCAACGAGGGGGACTTTCAGGGGCTAACGATGAGCCGACAGGTGCAGCTACTACAGCGGCTGACCGAAGCCTGTTCGTCGGTGATACTAATCGGATCGAGTATGGGTGGGTATGCCTCGACTCTCTTCGCCGCCCAGTCTCAAAAGGTCGATGCATTGGTTCTGATGTGTCCCGCGTTCGCATTTTACCGGCGGTGGTCAGAAAAGTTGGGCAGAGACGCGGTGGAAAAATGGGCACGCAATGGTGAGATGCCCACCCAGCACTTCGCCACAGGAAAAATGGAATCAATTGGTTGGTCGTTGATGGCGGATGCCCAGACGCTTCCCGAAGAACCCGATCTGAACCAGCCCACCTTGATCCTCCACGGTAAACAAGACGAGATTGTCCCCTTCGATGGTTCCGTAAATTATGCCGCGACCCGGCCAAACATTCGCCTCGAGGCATTCGATTCAGATCATAGTCTAGGTGATGTTGTCGATGAGTTGATCGAGGCATCGTTCGAATTCTTGGCGCCTTGGTTGCGAGTGGGAGGTGACCGGTGTGACGCGTGAGGCTGTCGCACTGGTTGCGAGCGGGAGGTGACCGGTGAGGCACGTGAGGCGCGCCTTAGAATGGACTAGGTTCTACAACCAGCCTTCATCGTATGCGCTTTGACTTCGCCACCCCCGCTGCGCGGCGGCGGCCAATCAAAGATTGGTCAAAGCGTCGCTCTACCTCCTCTTCGCTGTCAAAGGCTCCTTCATAGGCTGAAACGGGAAAAGCAATTTGTGGGCCTAGCTACGAGCCGGAATCGGACTCAGCGAGTCGCCGGACGTTGGGGGCCCGGGATTTCGCAGACATCGATCAGACCCCATTTTCGCCACCCCTTCTTGAGAAGCCATTTTGTAGCCTTCTCGACAGGATAGGCGTCGGGCGGGGGTCCGGTCTCGCGCAATTCTGCGATGAGCCGCCGATCGGACCAGCCGTCGAAGTTGCCTGCAGATGAGAGGGGATCGACCCAACGGTCGCTAAAGCGCTGACCATGTTGTTTGCCGTGTCTACGCTTGTTGTTGAGCACATACGCTAGCGCTGCGCGGGTTTCCGCCGGGGTCTTCAGAACGTGGACATGGTAACGATCGGCAAACACGGAGCCGCTACCGCCGATTTCCTTACGCAGTGCCTTCGCCAAACGAATACACAACGCCTGCATCGCCTTCGACAGGGCGCCGGCCCCCTCCGCCTCCAAAATCAGATGGATATGATCGCCCTGAATGGAAAACTCGACCACCCGCACACCGTAACGCTCCTTGGCAACGTGCAGCCCCGCCCAGACAATTCGAGCGAGCGGACGCCACCGCAGACTCGGCAACCCTTTCTTCAACTTAAGCGTGACATGTAGTGGTTGATAATGACGAAAACTCTGCCGCGCACGATGAGGCAGACGTTTCGGGCCCAGACGTTTGCGCCCAGCCCCCTTGCGTGCGCCTCCTCGCTTTTCGATCTTGAAGAGTGTCGTTTGAACTGCCATCGATTGCCCAATTGCTCTTTTGATTAGGCAGATATGATATCATTTTTCTCGTCGAAAGCAAGGGAATCTTGGTAAGAGTTGGGTACAGACCTGATACATTCCTGACAGGTTTGTGCATTAACCCCCTCGAAACCCTTGGGATGCCATGGAAGCAAACGAATTCGATGACCGAGCGATCAAAATATATCTTGAATTGGAGGTAGCAATCTGGAGCAGTCCGTGGAAACGAGTAGCGCTGGGTCGCTCACGAGAGTTCGTTATGCCCTTTTCGCAGGCCGATGAGGGCTCCCAACAACGACCTTCGTTCTTCAGCACCTCAGAAACCCGGCCCACAAATTGCTTTTCCCGTTTCAGCCTATGAAGGAGCCTTTGACAGCGAAGTGGAGGCAGGGCGAAGCTTCATCGTACCGGACCGCGCACGGTACCAAGAATGGAACCTTGTCCATTCAAAAGCGCGCCTCACGCGTCACACCGGTCAATTTCGGTACAGGATCGCTCTATAAAAAGCGGTGGTCTACGAACTGTGGAAGGAACTTCAGGCAGCTAGGAGATGCAGCACTAAAGTCGTGTCACAACGGCTTCGGTAAATTCGGTGGTACCTGCTGACCCGCCCAAATCGCCGGTCATGATGCCTTCGCCGAGCGTTTTTTCGAGGGCGGCCAGGATGCGGTCGGCGACTTCGTTTTGGCCTAGGTAATTGAGCATCATTACAGCCGACTGTAATAACGCGGTGGGATTCGCCATATTTAGGCCTGCGATATCGGGGGCCGAGCCATGGACGGCTTCGAAAACGGCGGTGTCGTTGCCAATGTTGGCGCCTGGCGTGACACCAAGTCCTCCGACCAAACCGGAGCAGAGATCTGAAACGATGTCGCCGTAGAAGTTTTCCATGACGACAACTTCGAAGTTTTCGGGCTGCATCACCAATTTCATGCACGCGGCATCGATGATTAAATCTCCGGATTCCAGCTCGGGATAGTCTTTGGCGACTTCGTAGAAACAATCGAGAAAGAGTCCGTCGGCCAGTTTCATGATATTGGCCTTGTGAAGTGCGGTGACTTTTGTCTTGCCGATTTTTTTGGCGTGCTCAAAAGCGAAGCGGCAGATCCGTGTGCACGCCGGCGTGGTCATGATCTTCAGAGACTCCACGACCCCCGGGATCACGACATGTTCGATACCCGAATAGAGCCCTTCGGTATTTTCCCGAACCACGGTGATGTCGACGTTTTCATAACGACTGGGGACACCGGGCATCGTACGCACCGGACGCAGACTGGCATAGAGATCCAATTCCTTGCGCAAGCGGACATTGACCGAACCGAAGCCTTTGCCGACCGGCGTCGTCAACGGGCCTTTGAGTCCCACTTTCGTTCGTCGAATGGCGTCCAATACCCGATCGGGTAGAGGGGCGCCTTCGGATTCGGCCGTGGTGGCACCGGCGAGGTGCGTTTCCCATTCCACGTCGGCGCCAGCGGCCGCCAAAATGCGTACAACGGCATCGGTGATCGAGGGGCCGATGCCATCTCCGGGTAATAAAACGACTTTAGGGCTCATGGAACTCCTCCAGACCTGCTTTGGCTTAGCTGCTATGGGTATTGTCATTGCTACGCGCTTTGGGGTAGGACTGCAAGACCTTTGGAGTTATCGGTGACGGATAAAGCAAAAAAAGCCATCGTGCTGCTGTCGGGCGGTTTGGATTCCACGACGTGCCTGGCCATCGCCCAGAGCGAAGGCTATCACTGTTGCGGCCTCAGTTTCGACTACGGCCAGCGGCACCGGGAAGAGTTGGATGCCGCAACGCGGGTGGCAGAAGCCTATGGCCTAGTCGATCGTTTGGTTGTGGATATGGCCTCCCTGGGAAAAATCGGTGGCTCTTCTCTAACCACAGATATTCCCGTTGCCCACGATCGCCCCATGAACGAAATGGAAGAGGGCATCCCGTTGACCTACGTACCCGCGCGTAACACGGTCTTTCTTTCGTACGCTTTGGCCTGGGCCGAAGTCCTCCCTGCCACTCAAATCTATATTGGCGTCAATGCGCTGGATTATTCCGGCTATCCCGATTGCCGCCCAGAATATATCGAGGCCTTCGAAAAAATGGCGCGCTTGGCAACGCGTTTAGGCACCGAAGGAGAAGTCATTAAGATCAACGCACCTTTGGTGGAGTTAACCAAAGCGCAGATCATCACTAGGGGAATCGAATTGGGTGTTGATTATGGTCTGACCCACAGCTGCTATTCGCCCCCAGCGGTAGGCGTGGCTTGTGGTCGGTGCGACGCGTGTCGCTTGCGGCTCAAGGGTTTTACCGAAGCGGGCTTGCCGGACCCAATAGACTATGAAAATAGGCCCGAGTTCTAGGCAAAATGAAGACCCTGCGCATACATGAGATTTACGCCAGCCTCCAAGGGGAATCCACCTATGCCGGCCTACCCTGCGTTTTCGTGAGAACCACGGGCTGCCCTTTGCGCTGCACCTATTGCGATACAACGCACGCGTTTTTCGACGGCGAAGACCTCCCTCTGGATTTGGTGGTTGAACGCGTTCTGGGCTTTGGTTTGCCCCTGGTGGAGATTACAGGCGGAGAACCCTTGATTCAAAAGAACGTCTTGCCCCTAATCGCGACGCTCTGCGATTCGGGTCAGCAAGTCCTCCTGGAAACCAGCGGGGCCTTTGATATTGCTGAGGTGGATCCACGAACGCGGATTATCATGGATATCAAATGCCCCGACTCCGGCGAAGCAGAGCGCAACCTTTGGCAGAATTTGGAATCTCTGAAGCCCACCGATGAAATCAAATTCGTACTGGCGAGTCGACGAGATTATGAGTTCGCGCAGCAGGAAATTGAGCGCCGAAAATTAGCAGACCGATACCAGGTCTTGCTTTCAGTTGTATTCGATGGGCTTGCAGCCAAAGATGTTGCTGCTTGGATGCTTGAAGATAAGCTGAATGTTCGCTTTCAACTACAGTTACATAAATTCATCTGGGACAGTGATGCCCGTGGTGTTTAGGTTGAGCAGAGGAGAATGACGATGGCAGATGCGCTGATCTATGGTGCGGCTAGAACGGCCGTTGGTGTGGCTGGCGGAGGCTTGGCCGATGTTCGTCCCGATGACCTTGCGTCGGTGGTAATTCGCGATGTCGTCCGCCGAGCTGATTTGGACGCGGCCAAAGTCGACGATGTTATTTTTGGCTGCACCAATGGTGCGGGCGAGGACAATCGGAACGTAGCGCGCATGGCTGCATTGTTGGCCGATTTTCCCGTCGAGGTGCCGGGGATGACCCTCAATCGGCTCTGCGGATCAGGCCTGCAGGCCGTAGCCTGTGCTGCTCAGGCGATCAAAGCGGGGGAAGGTTCTCGTTTTGTTGCCGGTGGCGTGGAGAGTATGACGCGTTCACCTTATGTGATGCTCAAGAAGAACAAACCTTGGGACCGTAGAATTCCTGAGATGGCCGATACCACGGTTGGCTGGCGTTTCATCAATAAACGCATGAAGAAGGAATGGACTATCGGCTTAGGGGAAACGGCGGAGGTCGTGGCAGAGGCTAACGGTATCAGTCGCGAGGACCAAGATGCCTTCGCCTTCGAAAGCCAGCGTCGGGCCGGTGTGGCGTTGGAGGAAGGGGTTTTCACCGAAGAGATCGTGGCCGTTCCATTGCCCCAGAGGGATGGCTCGGTTAAGGAGTTCTTGATCGATGAACATCCCCGACCGAGTATTCGCCTGGAAAAGCTCGCGCGTCTACGCCCGTGTTTCAAAGAGGGCGGTACGGTAACGGCGGGTTCGTCCAGCGGTATCAATGATGGAGCTGCAGCTTTGGTTGTTGCCGCGGAAGGCGCGCTTTCGGGAAAGCCTTTGGCGCGCATCATAAGCACCGCGGTGGCTGGAGTCGATCCGGCGTCGATGGGTTTGGGGCCTGTGCCCGCAACGCGCAAGGTCTTGCAACGCACGGGGATGTCCCTCGACGACATCGATCTGATCGAACTCAATGAAGCCTTTGCCGCCCAATCGCTCGCCTGTATTCGGCAACTGGAATTGGATCCGGCGAAGGTGAATATCTATGGCGGTGGTATCGCTTTGGGGCACCCTCTCGGCGCTACCGGGGCAAAGCTATTGGTCACGCTTATTCACGCATTGCGCCGTCGCGGAAAACGCTACGGACTTTGCACAATGTGCATCGGCGTTGGTCAAGGCATCGCCACCATTGTTGAAGCACTCTAGGCGAAAAGACGATGACGAAAACACTAGAAAAGATCGCGGTTTTGGGTGCGGGAAGCATGGGGCAGGGTATTGCCCACGTAGCGGCCTTAGCGGGCTATGGTGTTGCCCTTTTCGACCTAGATAGCGAGGCATTGGACCGCGCGCAACAGCGCATTACCAAAAACCTCAACGGCGGCGTCGAGCGCGGCAAGATCGATATCGAAAAGCGAGACCAAGCGCTTAACAATATCGTACTAACGTCTGATCTAGAGATTGCCCTTATTCAACCGGGCATGGTCATCGAAGCGGTTCCCGAAGATTTAGATCTCAAAAGAAGTGTCTTGCAGCGCGCCGAATCGCTTGTGGAACCGCCGACCATCTTGGCCAGCAATACCTCTTCTCTTCCCTTGACCAAACTCGCGGAGGGGTTGAAACGCCCCGAACAGCTGATCGGCGCGCACTTCTTCAATCCGGTGCATATTATGAAGTTGGTGGAGGTTGTGATTCATCCTCAAACAAGCATTCTCTGCAAAGAAAGAACCCTCGCCTTCAGTCGTCGCTTGGGCAAGGAACCCATCGTCGTCAAGGATTCACCGGGGTTTGCATCCAGCCGACTCGGCGTGGTTTTGGGCCTCGAGGCGATCCGAATGGTCGAGGAGGAAGTTGCCTCGCCCGAGGATATCGACAAGGCGATGGAACTCGGTTACCGACATCCCATGGGTCCTTTGCGCCTGACCGATTTGGTGGGGTTAGATGTTCGCTTGTCCATCGCTGAGGTTCTACACAAAGAACTCGGCGGTGAGCAGTATCAGCCACCCAAATTGCTGAGAGAAAAAGTAGCGGCTGGCGATCTGGGCCAGAAAAGCGGTAAGGGATTCTATTCTTGGTAGGGCAAAAGGGCTGCCGATACTGTAGTGCCACGCTTTTGCTGGCGTTTTTTGTCTTTTCCTGTAGTTCGGGGAAACGTCCGCCAGTTTCGCCGAAGGTTTCTCCGAAGGCTTCGGCGAAGGCTCCATCGGATGCTCCGGGGCAAGCGTTTCGCCAACACATAAGAAGATGGCAGAAGACTCGGCGCGCCAAACTCCTTTCCCGAGGTGGCTGGGTCAGCCTGTCGGGTCTTCATTGGCTGCAGAAAGGCCCCAACCGCATAGGCTCCGCCAAAGAAAACGAAATCGTCTTAGGAGATCATGCGCCGCCCCTTTTGGCGACACTGAGCCTGGAAGGAAAGATCCTGCGCTGGCGTACCGAGAAGAACGTGGAGGTTCTTTCCGCGGGCAAGCGCATCGAGCAGCTCGATCTGCGTAGTGATGCGGACCCCAAAGGACCCCATCGACTCGAATCCAGCAGCTTTAGTTTCATGGTCATAGTACGCGGTTCGCGTTTGGCCCTACGCATCTTCGACTATCAAGCGAAAACGCGACGCGATTTCGGTCCGCTGAAATACTTTCCGGCCGATGCGGACTGGCGAATCGTGGCGACATTTGAACCACACGAAAGGAAGAAGACCCTCAAGGTCGACACGGTAATCGGCACCCGCGAAGAGATTCAATCACCAGGCATCGTGCGATTTCGGCGCGGGGAAAAGCGATTTGAACTGACCGCGAGCTACGGCAATGAGGAAGGCGTCTTCATCCATTTCGCCGATACCACCAACGGTTCCGAGACCTACGGTGGCGGTCGATTTCTTTGGGCCCCCTTCGTGGGTGAGCGCGTCATTCTGGATTTCAATCAGGCCTACAATCCCCCGTGCGCATTTACCCTCTATGCGACGTGTCCCGTTCCACTGCCGCGAAATCGGCTTTCCCGAACCGTAAAAGCTGGCGAAAAAACATATGAAACGCCGTGATCATCCATGAGATTGACAGAGGCAACGGGCCGCGCTAATTAAAGGGGACTAGTTCAGCCCCATTTTAAATCCCGTAAAAAGGCGGAGTATAGAGATGACCCCTGAAGCAAAACAAACGATTGAAGATACGATCAAGAATAACAAAATTGCCCTCTTCATGAAGGGCACCCCGGATTTTCCCCAATGCGGTTTTTCCGCGCATGTCGTGGGTTGCCTGAAGCAGGTCAACGCTGAATTTGCACATGTGAACGTACTCGCCGACCAGAATGTTCGCGAAGGTATCAAGGAATTTTCCAATTGGCCGACCATTCCCCAGGTTTACGTGGGCGGTGAATTCGTTGGCGGTTGCGATATCGTAAATGATCTTTACGAAAGTGGAGAGCTTGCAAAATTGGTAGGCTAGTTGCTTAACGATTGCGTCCGGTTTTTCTAGAAGGAATTCGAAATGCGTAAGACTGCAGTTGCTTTGGTTGCGAGCTTGATAGTCCTCCTGGGTTGGCAAAATGCCAACGCCGCTTCCATAGAAGGAAAATGGGTAGTCGATCGCGTGACCCGCAAGGGTAAGACCGAGAGGCTCCCCCTCCAGGTGCAGCTCGTGATGGATTTTCAGAAGCGCGGAAAGGTCGTCACAACGTTTTCGCGTCCGGGTAAGAAAGCGGTCAGGAAGGGGACATGGAAACTAGAGGGGACCGTGCTCACGACGGCTTTCAAAGACAAAACAGAAAAGGCCTCGGTGCGGATGACTAAGGAAGAAATGACCTTGACCGAAACCCGGTCTGGCCCCAAAGGCCCATCCGTGATGTATCTCAAACGTATCCGCTAGGGTTATTCCGCCACTGCAAATCCTCATCGAGTCCGCTGACTCTTCGCTACGGTCGCCTCCAGAAGGCTAGCGTAAAGGCAGCATCTTGGAGATCACCTCGTTCATGACCTCGGTGGTACCCCCACCAATGGAAAGCAACCGCACATCTCGGCTTAGCCGCTCCACGAGGGTTTCGCGCATATAGCCCGTACCGCCGAAGATTTGCACCGCATGGTGGCAGACTTCCTGGGCGACCTCGGCGGAGAAATTCTTAGCCATGGAAACCTCTTTGGGGATATAGGCGCCGTCGATCACCCGTTGGGTGATGAGGTAGTTATACGCCTTGGCAACGCTCGTTCGGGTTGCCATCTCAGCTAGGCGATGTCGCCAAAGCTGAAAGCCGCTGAGCTTTTTGCCGAAAGCTTGGCGCTCCTTGGCGTAGGCCATCGCTTCATCCAAGGCAACTTCTGCGGATGCGTGTCCCATTGCGGCGAGTGCAATACGTTCGTGTTGGAACGTCTGCATCAGGGTCTTGAAACCGCTTCCTTCGTCGCCCAAACGATTGGCCACCGGGACCTTGACGTCGTTGTAAATCAACTCCGCTGTATCGGACGCTCTCCAACCGGTCTTTTTCAACAGGCGGTTGGCTGAAAACCCTTCCGTATCGCTTTCGACCAAGAAAAAAGTCAAACCGCCGTGAGGATCGTCGCTCGTGCGCGCCAGGGTGGTGATGTAGTCGGCTTTGGCTCCGGATGTGATGAACGTTTTGGTGCCGCTAAGAATATAGTGATCGCCTTCACGTTTGGCGCTCAATCTTACTCCGGAAACGTCGCTGCCGGCGCCGGGCTCGGTGATGGCGAGGGCGGCGATCTTTTCCCCCTGCAACACCGGTGGAATGAAACGCTGCTTCTGTTCTTCGTTGGCGAGGAGAATCAGCGGAGGCAAGGCAATGCCCAACGAACCGAGACCCGCGGCGACGCCCGACGAACCGCCCGTGATCAAGGCCTCGGTCAGCACAACCGTAAAGAAGAGGTCGCCCCCCGCCCCGCCGTACGCTTCGGGAAAGCCGGCGCCCAGGATGCCCACCTCAGCAGCCTTGGTAAAAAGCTCAACGGGAAACGACTCGTTCTCTTCCCATTCGAGGGCATGGGGACGAATTTCTCGTTCCACAAATTGTAGGCAAGTGCGACGAAATAGGCGATGGCTCTCATTCAAAAAGGCGTCCGTAATCATGGCGAAACCTTAGCAGTGCTCAGCGGTCTGTACAACGTAAAGTCAACGCGGCTAACTACCAACCGAAGGTTGCGGAGGGGGCGGGAATCGAGGCGGCCGGCATGGCCTTTACGGTGGGCAGATGGCTCGGATAATCGGTTATGGGGGTCGTATTGGCATTGCCCGCATTGCTGCCGATGATAAACGTGCGGGTCTTGGAGATCAGAGCGAATTCGAAGGCCTCAATATCCGTGGAGGCGTTGCCGTAGGCCGCATAGAGTTCGACTTTGGATATCGTCTTCAGTCCCATCAGATAGTCGGATTTGTATTTGCCAACTCCCGAGGAGCCGGGAACGGCTTGGCTATTTGAATCCGTCAAATGCAAGGCGCCCGGTGGATAGCCTTGGTCAACCAACCACTGGCGGGTCATCGGTTTGAGACTATCGGGTCGGGCGGTAAGGTAAACGGGTAGATAGCCTTTGGCGACCCAAGCCTCGAGCATCTCTTTACCCCCGGCGTAGGCTTTAGGGGCGTAGGTGCCGTTGAAGATCTCCGAAAAGAGCTGGGTTATCAATTCGAAATCTCCGGTCGTCAATGTACCGTCGATATCGGATACCACCACGTGGGTGCCGGTCTTCACGATAAAAAGGGTAAATGCGGCGATGCTATGATCGCCCTTGGCTCGCATTCGGATGCCATAGCGACCCACGCCAAGAGCGAGCGACTTCGGCAATGTATAGAAGATGCGTCCGCCATCGTCTTCGATGCCGTAGGTCGTTCCATATTGGCCATCCTCACTGGTTGCCGCTGTACCGAGGAGTTGCCACTCCCCACAGGGGGGCGAGGGCTGAATGTAGATCTCCACATCCTCGTCTTTGAGATCTTTGTCCACCAAGCCATAGGCGAATTTACCGATTAGCACCGGTTGGCTACCTTCCTCGGCGATCACATCTTGGCCTCGGTGATTCGCCGAGCCAGCCGTCACGGTGAATAGTTTCGTACTGGTATGGCGCCAATCGCTTGGTTGTCCACCGGGCGCGAAAGGTGTGGGCTCGCTACAGCCGGTACTTTGGTCGGCGTGCGTCGCGTCGCCGCTGGGCGTTGTTTGGCTGTCGGTTGGCGCAACCGCAGGGGCATCCACCAGAGGATTGGGCGAGAGGTCGGGCTGAGGGCCGTTACCAGAATCCGGCGAGAGTGGGACAACACCCGCGCAGCCTATTGTCGTTAGCGCCATCAGCATGAAAATGGGGCGAAGATCTTTGAGGTTCATGAGCTGAAGGATAGCAGCGAAAATGCCCAAGGCGCCTCGAAAACCCATAAATGACACCTGGATGTGCGGAGGGTCACCTTCCGAAGGTTGACCACGGGGCAGCTAGGCTTCTATGCTACGGATATGCTGCGATTATTGCCGCATATCCTCGTTTTTTTGGTCGCCGTTGGGGCGAGTCTTCCTGCTGTGGCAGAGGAAGATTCCAGGGCCAAAGCGAGCGCCGAGTTTTCCCGCGGGGAGACATTATATAAAGAGGGGAAGTATAAGGAAGCGATCGGCGCTTTCATGGCGGCCTACGAAATCCTCCCACACGCTTTCAGTCTCTTCAATATTGCTCGGTGTCATGAAAACTTAGGCGAAGTCGTTCAGGCGCTTAAGGCTTATGAGCGGGCCCTGTCGCAGGCAAAGGAGCCGGGCCTTCGTAAGGATGTGCAGGCGCGAATCGATCGTATCGCATCTATGCCCACGAAGATCTTCGTTACAAGCCGTCCCTCCGGCGCAATGGTAACGATCGACGGTCGAGCTGAACCCGAAACCAAGCAGACACCGCTCGTTGTTCGCCTTAAGCCCGGCGAACATATTTTGATCTTCCGCAAGCCGGGCCATCTGCTAACCGTTCAGCGCGTCGTGGTT
>Ga0257122_1000949_pt1 | contig 22573 bp, 16 predicted proteins | sample SI106_120metaG_FD_190146 | JGI IMG/M metagenome (GOLD analysis project Ga0257122, IMG submission 190146) | Marine microbial communities from Saanich Inlet, British Columbia, Canada - SI106_120 | ecosystem: Environmental > Aquatic > Marine > Inlet | place: Canada: British Columbia | collected... | reverse complement strand
GCGCGCTGCCGTTCGCTTCTAGCAGCAGTCTTCGCTCAAGGCCCTGAGCATGTCATCGGTGCAATCAGGCTGCTCGAACGACCGAGATTCTCGGACTCTTCGCCATTTATTTGTGTAGAACGGATAGACGTCGCGACGTTCTACGTCGCAACGTCCTACCCTCTGATTGACCTCATGGTAACGGCCCGACCTCGAAGTGGGGTCTCCTGTCACCAGCGCGACTCTTGAAGCACTTTCCATGATGCGATATCCGCGGTGATTACAACGCCTTAGTGGAAGGCCTGTTGGCGCGATCTATGCAACGTAGGTGAGGGAAGAAACAACGCGTGGGTCAAAGAGGGGGACGTATGCCAGGAATGAAGTATGAATCGGGGTACAAGCAAACGGGCGCAAGCAAAGCCAGTGCCTTCATTTTGCTCTTGGTTCTCACCATCGCCGCTTGCGCTGAACAACCCAAGCCGGATGCCCGTCACAGCGATAGTCGGACAAACTCTCTACAGCCCCAGAGCGTTTGTCTCCTGGCAAATCAAAATACGCTTTCAGTGGTGTTGGCCCAATCACAGGCTACGGCGGCAGAGAAGAAGGCCGCCGATGAGTTGGTCTTTCATCTGGCAAGGATGACTGACAAGCAAATCGTGCTCACCGAGGACCAGAACCTTGACCGCAACCAGAGTATCATCTGGATTGGCGCCACTGATCTATCGATGACCCACGCGCGAGCTCCGAAAGACTACACCGGTGAAGAATCGGAGGTCAGGCTTCTTCCCGCCCGTCGCGGCTTTCAGCTCATCCTCACCGGTGGTCGGCCCCGTGGAACGCTCTATGCGGTTTATAACTTTTTGCAAAAGGATCTCGGTGTGCGATGGTATACGCCGCGGTCGACCAAGATTCCTCGTAATCGTGACCTTTGCTTCGAGCACAACGATCGTGTCACCGCGCCGCGTTTTTCCTACCGCGACCACGACGACTGGCTGGCAAAGAACGCTTTTCCCAACGCCCCGACCTACTTCAACGACGTTCTCGCTTGGAAGATACGAAACCGCCTCAACGGACCTAAACTCAATGTTTGGAGCCCGGAAACCGGCGGCATCAAAATGCTTGGGCCTCATCCGCACTCCTTTTCTCACCTTGTAGACCCGAAAATTTGGTTCAAGGAGCCGAAAGCCGGCGAGACTGACTATCGAGAGATGTTCTCTTGGGACGCCAAGCTGAAAAAGCGCGTTCACTCTCGGCAACTCTGCTTGACGAATACCAATACTAGGGATGTGGTCGTTGCTTCTCTCAAAAAGCTTTTCGCCCAAAGCCCATCAGGGGGCTACGCTTGGGTCGCACCCAATGATAAGGCTACGCCTCACTTATGCGATTGTGACGCGTGCAAAGCGAAAGCCGAAGCGTACGGCGGGGAATCGGGGCTGTTGCTCTGGTTTGTCAACCAAGTCGCCAAGGAAGTCGACGGTCCAGGCCGGACGATCGTCACCCAAGCGTACAATACGACCGTTGTTGCACCCAGTCCCAATCACGGGACAAAAACCGACCCCAAGAAATCGGCTATCAGGGCAGACCCAAATGTAGTCGTGAACTTGGTCGCTTTTAGCTCGGGGATGGTCAACGCGCCGGGAACTCACCAAGTCCAGACCCAGCGCTACCGAGAATGGAAGGCCCACGCCGATCGCATCTGGCTATTCGACCGGGTGTACAACAATCGCACCCGGATGGGTTACCTCAAGCCCATTACGTTCCTCCAGAACGACGTTCTTCGCCTGGCTGGGCAACACCAGGGGACGGATGGGTATTTTCAAGAGGATGAGATTTGGAAGTGGGAGCAAACTCTTTTCAACCAATTTCGAGAAATGAACTCCTGGTTATCCATGCAGATGCTACAGGATGCGGACCAAGACCTTGGCGAATTGATTTGGGACTTTCTTGAAGGAAACTATGGCAACGCTGCTCCGGCGCTATTTGATTACCTTCTCCTGGTGGAAAACAATCGCCACCTTTGGCCCTACAGGATGTTCAGCCTCAACTTTCTTCGAGATGCTCAATTTCTATTTGGCCAAGCTTTGAACGCCACGGCGAGCGATCCTGTGCACTACTGGCGCGTACGCCACCTCCGGCTCTCCGTGGATTTGGTGACGATGGCCAATTCTTCACGGGTAATCGATGAGCATCTTGCTGAGGGCGGTTCCGCAAACTCTCTGCCCTTTGATATGGCTGCACTTGAGGCGCGGAGCCGAGAAGTAGCGAATCTCGATATGGACTTGGTATTCAACCCATTCGCACATCCGTTGTTGGGAATGAGAGTCTATGTCGCCCCCAACAGCGGCGTTTGGCCCGCTGGCCTTTCAAAATACAAAATGGCGAAGACCATGCTGTTGGAATACATCGATCTCATCTCACCCCCCAAGAATCCGTACGCACCTCTGCCCTCCATTTTTCAGAACCTGTCGGAAGATCTTGTCGATATTCCCCCGGCGCTTTTGGCGGACAAACGAATCTACTTGGACACACCCAATTCAGAGTTATTGAGCCTGGATAATAATACCCCCTTCGGCAAAGCCGTAGAGCGTCCGTTGAAGACCTGCAATCCGCAGAATATCGGCGCGAAGAATGATGATTGCATCAAATCGATGTACATAGGTGCCAGCGTCAGTGGCTATTCCGACCAAGCAACGAAAGTGCCGCAACGACTGATCAGCGTAGCCAATAGCGAGGGCGGCTACCACTGGTATCGCGCCAAACGTTTCAATATGGGGCCGCTTACCAAAGTTCTGATCAACGGTTGGCATAAATCGAAAACCTCCATGCTCATTCCCCTAGATCATCTGCACGATCCCAACGACCCAAAGAGAGAATGGGATCTGTATGTGTCCATCAAATTCGAGCACGACATCATTGCCGCCGACAAAATGGAGCAGCGCTATTTCGTCGACCGAATCGTACTCTTGCCGGCCGCGGCCGCGAACCCCACCGAGTTGAGTCTGCCATAACGGCTACACCCAACGTTCTACGTAAAAACGTCGCTCTAGCGCGTAGACGCAGAAGGCACCCGGCAAGCCTCGGTCGTTCGTTTCACGCTTCGCGAAAAATCTCGATAGAGGTCAGGCTTCACCGCTGGGTCATGACAGCCCAAGCAGGCACCAACCCTGAGAATGCTCCGCATCTCCAGGGGGGTAAATGGGCGCGCGTTCTTTCGGGTGGAAACCGGTGGTTGTCGAATGCTATCAAAGCCGGTCCAGGCGTCGGCCGGCAGCCCATCCTGAGGTAAGTTCTCCATCGTTGGGCGGAACTTCCACACGAGTTTGTCCTGTTTCTTTTCCAAGGTCAGTCTTCCTTTTCCTAACCCCAAAGCCAGAGAATTGAGATGGCAAGAAGCGCAGCTGCGGCTCTTCACCGCCGTCGTATGTGGCGCCACAGGGGCGAAGAGCCGCCGGAAAAGGGTCGTCTTGCCGATGAGTCCTTCGGTGGTGGAAGACGCTGGCCCCTCAACGACCCGCTTGTTGAGGGTCATGATCATGCCTGGCGCGAAGGGCTGGATGATGTCTTTTCGTGCCAGGTCGTCTTTCATGACGCCCAACACCGGTTGCTCGGTGCCCGGTTCGCCCGCATATTCGATAAATCGTCCAGGCTTTTTTCCACCTGTCTTCCAGTCGGTACGCAACTCTGTTTCGTCGTATTGACTGTGGCATGAGATACAATAAGGAACCCATGCGCTATGGCAACTCGAACACGATAGCCGCTGATGCCCAGAGATATCGGTGCATGATTCCGCAGGTGCTTTGGGCGCGTACTTTCGGCCGTCCAATTTTCCTTTGACTTGCAGACCTTTTGCCTTGGAAAACACAACATTTGAATAGGGGAGTTTCGTTTTGCTGTTCAATACGTGCGTTTCCGCTGTCGATCCTTTTCGTAGCTTGATTATGTTCTGGGTCTCACCGTCGAGTGATTTCCAATCGACCACCAGGGGGTCGTTCTTCGTATGACAATCTGCACATGCGATCTCGATGGCGCTTTCCTGATGAAGGCGGCTTTGTCCGTCGCCCATGGTCTCCCGCGCGGTATGGCAATCAATACAAGCCATGCCACGTTGCTGATGAATATCCGCGATCTGGCGCGAAACGCTCCGTCCATCTTTCAGCTTGCGAACCTTGTCCGTCGAGCGAATTTCCTTGGTTACAGCTGATTCAGCCCAACCGGAATAGCTTAGGGAGATACGCCCTGAGCGGCTATGACAGCCGAAACAATGGTCGTCGCTGATGGCGATCGTCAGTTTCGGATGACTGAAGGATGCGTAGCTTTCCCCCGTATATCTAGGCTGAGTTTTGTCGTAGGAAATATGGCAGGCGGTACAGCCACCGCCTCGAGAGAGTTCGTCGATCGGGGCAGGGGCTTGCTTTATCCGGGATAGATGGCATGTGGCGCAAAGGCTCTCCAGATGCTTGTCCGCCGGTGAATCGCCCAGCTCAGCGATACTCGCATTGCCGTCGGGTGTGGGTGATTCGCCAAAGACGAACCTATCCACGGCAACAATGCCGCGAATGTTAGCCATCAATGAATCCTTCACCCGGCTCACCAGGGTTGGGTGACAATCAGCCTGACCACAGCTCAGGGCTGCCGTATCGAGGTTGCCCGGGACACGCACTATGCCACTATGGGCTTTCTTCGCGTTGAGTGTGTTGGGGTCGCCTAGGTGACACGAACGACACCCCAATGCCTTCGGGCTGTGGGATGCCGAAAGTCCCTTCACCGCCTTATGACAGTGAAGGCAGCCTTCCGGCTTTTCGTTGGCCAAGGGCATCATATTGGCTTTGAGGTCGACGAACGAAAGCGGAGTTATGGATGTCTTTGGCCCTTTACTCGTCAACTGGCTCTGCGCCCAGGGAAGTTGGACCGAAAAGTCGCTGCCGCGGAAATAGGAAGCAAAGAGGCTAGCTGCTAGGTAAAAGGCTGAGAAAACAAGGAGGGCCCATTTGAAGCGCTTGGCCCAGGCGACCCTGACCCGGGGCAGGATGGCAAATCCCGCCAACATCAGGACGAGAGGCAGCCAAATCCAGCGGGGGTCGTGGAGTTGGTGCAGGATTTCCTGCAATCCGACAAAGTACCAAGGGCCGCGCACGAAGGGGTCAACGCCGTTGTGAAGAATGGGTGGAAAAAGAAAGGCGAGGGGCAGAAGCAAAAGCAAGCAGACCACAGTGGAACGAGAAGTAGGCCAAAAGCGCCTTCCATGTTCAGCGGCGATTATCCAAAGACCGATCGAGGCGGTACCGACATGGTGTAGATAGATCAGTTGTAGATCGTCGCCTTGGCCCAGCAGCGAAACCGATAGTTCTTCGCCCACCAAAGGCAGAAGACGCAGGAGACCATCGACCACTTGCCGGGCCATCAAGCCTTCCTTGTCGGCCTTAAGCATGAAGCCGCTAATCATCAAAAAGAGGAGGAAGGCGAACGACAAGAGAACGCGTAGCCAGACGCCTACCTTCATTCGGCGTTCTGTGTACCTCCACAGATGTTCCGCACCATGCAGTAGCGTAAAGATAACGAGCAGGTTTCCCGACCAGCCGTGCATGGATCGCATGGAGCGCCCCAGGACGTCTCCGAGTTCGAGCATTTGGAGGGATACCAGGGCTTTTCTAAGGTCATAGGGCAGGGCGAGCAGAACGCCGGTCAACAGCGCGATGGAAAGGCTGGCCAAGGCGAGAATGCCGAACGTGGAAAAACGGCTGCTTATCCGGGCGATCAAACGAAGGAGTCGATCTTCTTTGGCAATCTTGTCCAGCTCAGTCCCCCCTTCAACCTCCGTGCTGTATCACGATAGTCGCGCCACCATCTTCTTGCCGAATTGGAAGCCGTGGCAAGTCTTTTTGGGAAGGGCCGAGGAGTCGTTTTCCCTGAAGGGAAAATTTCGATCCATGACAGGGGCAGATGAGGCTGTCACCCTCGACGCGTTCGATATGGCAACCCAGATGGGGACAACGGGCGGAAAGGGCGATCAGTTGAGCACCCGTCTTGCGCAGAATCACGGGGCCGTGAAAGCTGACGCCATCGGCCTTGGGCGTAGCAATGCGTATCGAACGGTGAGCGGCGGCACTTGTGCGATTCTTGGCCATACTGCGCCAGATAAAGGCGAACGGCGCCAGCAAAAGCACGAGCAGCGTGCCGAGAAAGGGCCGACGACCCACCGGCCCGAGACCGCCATTCTTCATCCTAGCAGCCTTCGTCTTCGGCCGCGCCATGAGGGCGCACCCGGCGCAGCGGTTTCACTTTGACCTTGACCTGGCTGAGCGTCGTCACTTTTCCTAGGAAGAAATTTCGTACAGCATTTCGCTTTCGCTTGGCCAAAGTCACGCGTTCGTCATCAGCCGCATTGTGGGCAACCTCGCCCAGGATCTGCTCCGTCCAAGCCGCATAGCCCCCTCGGAGCCAATACAGATTGACGTTGTCGTGGAGAATCTTTGGGATCGAAATCTCTTCTTTTCCAGAATTCGTATAGAAGACGATCTTCTTCGTCAAATCGATTTCTGGCTGTTGCTCCATGAACTCATTGCCCTCGTCTTTGTTTTGGTGACAGCCACCACAATTCTGCGCTCCGCGAATATGGCTCTTGCCGTAACTCGCGGGGTCGCGCATGTCGAGCATCACGAAATCGCGCCGGCCCGAGATAATCCAGTCGGCGAGCTCTTCGGCACCGACGACCTTTTTGTCGCTGGCGCTCAATTGGTAGGTTAGCATTTTACTGGGTTCGCTCTTTAGTGAGCTACCCATTGTCACGACCCCCAAAACAAGTAGCGTCCCTACGAAGAGGTATTTGCTGCTGCGTCGTTTCATTTCTCGCCTCCCGCCGGCACGTTACCCAGTTTGCGGTCTAGGAAATGGGTAAAGGCAAAGGCGCCAAGCGCGATGAGGACCACACCGAGGACAACGACGCCCGCCGGAATGCCAAAGGCTTCGGGGAGCGTAATGCGGCCCATATTTGAGGAGTTGAAAAAGGGCTCGATCCACGGGAACACGAACGCAAACCCCACTACGCCGACGAGAAAGCCGAAGATGAAGACAAAACCATCAATACGCCCTGTCGCACACGCGACTGCCGATGTGCCGGGGCAATACTGCCCGACATTGAATCCGATCCCAAAGATGAAACCGCCTACAATCTGTGGCCAGACGTAGGTGCCGTTGATGTAGACGAGGTCTAGGTTGAGAACGCCCGCGTAATGGAGCCCGAAGAGTCCGAGCATGGATACGAGAATCGCCGTAAACATGACGCGAATGACGGCGAAATCGTAGCCGTACCAAACCCCCGCCAAGGTTTTGGCGCTACCGAAACCGGCCTTCTCCAAGAAGAAGCCAAATCCGATGCCCAGAATAATTGCGATAACCGACGTTGGTATGTCGCCCATCGAAAATACTTTCGCAAATGGCGCTACCATTTCCATTAGATCCACTCCTTTCGCGTGAAGTACGCGATGGCGTAGCCACCCGCGAAACAGGCCAACATGAAGAGCCAGCTGCCTAGGGCGAGGGTGGCACCACCGGTGAGTGCCTGACCTGACGTGCAGCCCCGGGCGAGACGTGCGCCGAAAGCGGAAATCAGTCCACCTGAGAATGCAAATATCAGGCGTCGCTTGGTGGTCGACTGGGGCCCCTTAATGACGCTGAACGAGATTCTACGCGCTGAAGCACCACTGATTAGGCCGCCGACTATCGCGCCCAGGAAGAGGAATACGAGGAAATCGTCGAAGGGGTCGGCTGACGAACCAACATAGCGGGCCATGTATTTGTTCTTCAGCGCGATAGTCTTCGATTCGGCTGCCGTGCCGCCCTTGATCATCGCGTCCGTCTTATGTACGGCATAGGAGGCCATTCGGGTCATGGCACCGGAGGCGCCGAGTCCGCGCCCCATGATGACAAAGGCTGCCAGGAGGACGAGTCCCAGGCCAATGCCGGCTTTGTAGGAATTCCAATAGGGAGCTGGACCATTCTTAGTCATGACTGACCTCCTCGCGGAGTTTGAGAATACGGGAACCGATCACGTAAGCAAGGATTGCGGCCGATATCGCCCCGACCACAATTCCCATTTCAGCGAGCGACGGCGTGTAGGGTAGAAAACCGCTCGACTGGCCCTTAAACGGGGGAGAGTAGGAAATTTGTTCGCCGAACTTTCCGACGACGCGTTTGAGTGAGAACATCTGCCCCGCGTAGACGAAGTTATATCGGACGAAAAAGATGCCGATCATCGGTAGGGCTGCCGCTGCGGCGAGGTAGCCGGGTTCTTTGCGTTTGCTGCTCATGAGAATACCAAAGGGAATGAGGAGTCCAACGAGCATCTCCATACCCCAGAAGCTGAAGAACAACTTTCCTACGAGCAGGGAAAGCATGACGTCTGATTTATGGTAGTGCCCGCCGCTGATTCCCACGATGATCTTCCAGATGGTAAAGAAAATGACGATGCCAACAAAAAGGGCGAGCAACTTGCCTAGCGACTGTAGAAGGTTCTGGTTCTCATCCCTCAGTTGTTTGTTGTTGCCGAAATAGTCGGTGAAATAGACGATGAGCATCAGAATAGCTGCACCGCAAACCAGCGCCGAAGCAATAAAGTAGATCGGCATGAGCGGGCCGTACCAGAACGGACGTGCGTGCAGAAGGCCGAATACGGCCCCGAGGTTGGAGTGTGCAGCGATAGCGGCGATGACGCCGATAGCGCCAACGATGCGTGCCCGGCGGTGGTCTTCTTTGATGAGGAAGAATAGCTCCGCACTGATCAGCACCATGTAGAGTCCGTAAAGCGCGCCCATCCACCAAATGGGTGCAGAAAAATTCGGAGAGATTACCGCCATGAGGGCCAACCGGAAGGGGCGTTCAAGTTCGGTGGCAATGACGCCAAAACCGATCAGCAACGTGACCAAGGCAAAGAAAATGGCGCGTTTGGCGATGGGAAGAAACGTCTTGAAGCCAAATACGTGTCCTAAAGAACTCACCAGGCAAAGCCCTGTACTCGATACGACGAAGAAAACGTAGGTTGAAATCAATACGCCCCACGGAATCTCCGACGTGGTACCGAGTGCGTGGTGACCGGTGAAAAGCACGTAGATGCCGGCCGTGGCTCCGAGTAGAGACATGACCAGTAGGAATTGTAGAGCGCGTTTTCCTCGCCTAATATGAGAGGGGTCATTCGGCGAAACCCTTAAAGCTCCGCCCGCTAGGCTGAGGGCATTTTCGTTGAATAGCGTTGTAATATTGAGTGCCATAGCTTTAGCTCCGCCTATTAGGTGAGGAGTAGGTATCTGGGTTTCGTATGCTCTTCGGGCCGTAGGACTTTCGACTGCCGCGATTCTAGCAATTTGACGATCTTGCTATTTCGGTCATCGAGGTCGCCGAATGTCAGGGCATCAGTCGGGCAAACGGTTACGCAAGCGGGCTTCTTGCCATTTCTGACCCGGTGAATGCAGAAGGTACATTTTTCAACGTGGCCTTCTGGATGGATATACCGAGCCTCGTAGGGGCATGCGACGATACAGGCTTTGCAACCGACGCATTTATCTTTGGCGACCAATACAATGCCACCGTCAGAATGGTGGCTGGCGCCGGTGGGGCAGGCTGGAACGCAGGGGGCGTTTTCCCCGTGGTTACAGCGTTCGCTACGCGTTTCCATTTTGAGGTTGGGGAATTTCCCCGACTGAACTTGTGCCGTCCAGCAGCGGGTTCCGCCTTCGGGTACGCCGTTCTCATTATTGCAGGCAACCACGCAGGCATTGCAGGCTACGCAGAGGCGCTGGTCACATACCATCGCATATCGTGTCATTTCAGCCCACCTTCCTGAGGGTCACGTAGTTCACGTTCATTCCGGTTGCTCCCATGATCGGGTCACGTTTGATGCGCGTGACCATTCGCGCATCGCTCGCACCTTTGCCGTAGCTAGCGCGAAGGCGTTTGTCTTCCCGACCAAAGCCATGCACCATGTAGACGCAATCTTGGCGGATGCGTTCGGTTACAAAGACGCGAACGGGGCCCGTCGATACTTCGTCTTGGTTTTCCAACATCACGTATTGGCCGTTCTTGAAGCCTAAGATGCGGGCCATATCCGTATTGAGCCAAACCTCGTTTTCGGGCATTACTTTTAACAGTTCAGGGTTATTTGTCGTTCTGCTGAACGTATGTACGGGCGAACGTCCGAAAAGAAGCCGGAAGAAACCATCCGGAACCTGTTCTGGTCGCGTGTATTGCGGGAAGGCCGACAACCCTTTCTGGGCTGCGAGGGTTGTGCTCAGCAATTCGATCTTTCCCGTTGGGGTATTGAATTGCATTTGTGCCGCATTATCGTAAATCGGCAGATTATCGCCGAGGATGACGCCGTCCTTCTTGAGTTGGTCGAAGGAAAGTCCGGAGTTATCCATACGCGACTTCAGATAGCTTTCGATATCCTTGTAGGGGAAGTAGTGCCCGAGGCCCAACTTGTCGGCTAACGATTTTGCAATCCACCAGCCCGGCTTGCTCTGATACATGGACTTTACCGCTGGCTGGCGGATAGCCACGTAGGGCTGACGATAGAGAGGGGCATGGAGTTCGCCGTAACGTTCGAGGTAGGTATTTTCCGGGAGCACCACATCGGCGTAGGAGGTCACCTCGGCGGGCATGGTGTCGACGGCTACGACGAACTCCAGTTCTTTCATTGCTGCAATGACTTTTCGGGTATCGGGAAGCGTCAGCGGAATATTGCATCCGTAAACAATCCACGCCTTGATCGTGGCTGCACGCTCTTTTGTGCTCAGCGAGGCGTCACATACGTCATAGGCGCAAGGCTTGTTGGCTAGCGGGAAATGCGACGGGGATTTGAATTTCGCTTTAGGGGGAAATGCGGGAATCTTCGCTGCCTTTAGGCTTAGTTTATTGCCCAGATAGAAACCGCCCTTCTTGGCCCAATTTCCCAATAGCGCATTGACGATAGCGATGGCTCGGCTGCGCTGGGTATCATCGCCATACCAGGCCACGTGGCGGCCAGGATGCACATATGCTGCCGGTGCATTCTTGGCTAGCTCGCGAATGGATTTGCGAATCAGACTGGGGTCGAGGCCGGTTTCGACGTAGGCCCATTCTGGGGTTTTGTCCGCGAGGTATTGCTTGAGTTCGTCAAAGCCATGCGCGTTCTTCTCGATGAAGTCCTTCGCATAGAGCCCCTCTTCGATCAAGATATGGGACCAGGCTAGAAGCAAAGCGATATCGGTGCCGGGTTTGATGGGCAGCCAGTATTTTGACTTGCTCGCCACGACGGAAAAGCGCGGGTCGACGGTGATTAGGCTGGCGCCGCGATCGATAGCTTGGGAAAGATCCTGCACGGCGGTGTTGTGCATATTCTCGCCGAGGTGGCTGCCGATAAAGGCGATGCACTTCGAGTTAGGCGTATCTAGTTGTTCTAGCGAACCCACCGCACGTCCATAAGTGAGTTTGAAGCCGACCGTGCGGGCGCCCCGACATTGGTCAAAGGAAGGAGCGGCCATGACGCCGGACCCCAATCCCTTCATGATCGTTTTGAAGAACGCGCCGCCGTGCCCATGCGAATAGAGGGCGATGGCTTCCGCACCATGTTTGGCTTTGACTTCGTTGAGCCGCTTGGCTGTATAAGTCAGGGCTTCGTCCCAGCTAACAGCCTTCCACACCTCTTTGCCATCCACTCGGCTGCGAATGAGCGGTGTCTTGAGCCGGTCGGGGTCATAGAGCGCGCCCGTGCCGCCCGTGCCTCGGGGACAGAGCTTTCCGTTGGAGAGGGGATGCTTCGGATTTCCCTCCAGTTTGAAAACCTTGCCGTCTTTGACGTGCGCGAGGACCCCGCATTTCCAAAAGCAGATTTCGCAAAATGTTGGGACGATACGGTCGGCTTTAATCTCCTTCAGGTTGGCTGCGAAGCTCTCGCCGCCATTGCTACCACCGGAAAACCAATAGGCCGCAGCGCCGCCGATGATCGAGGCGCCCGATATCTTAAGAAAGGTCCGCCGGGAGGTCTTGGAAGGTTTCGTTGGGGAAGTTGGTTTACTCATTGATGCACCTCGAGCTCGCGTTCGCGTCGCGCGCAGCAGCGTTCCATCGTTTCGATGAGGTCCTTGAGGTTGGGCTCGCTCAGCCGATAGACGGAAAACCCCGCTTCCCGGCTCTTGCTGACGAGTTTGTTCATACGCAGAATTCGAAGTTGTTGCGAAATAACCGGCTGGCTGATGCCGAGATCGCTAACAAGATCGGTTACATGGGTCGGCTGGTGCGCGAGTGTCGCAATGATCCGCAAACGCACCGGATGGGATAAAGCCTTAAGAATTTCAGCACCATAGGCAGCGCTTTGTAGTGTGAAGGCCATTGGGGTTCCCCCGTAGTTGCTTCCCCATTAAGAGATAACAATGACCAAACGTCAATATATAGAGATGTTCCTATATGGCAATATGCGGCCACCAAAGTCAACTCCTCCCGTACCCCTGGGATGATTTCCAAGGTGGTTGATTCGCGAGATCTCAGGCAATCTTCGTGGGAAACCGCGAGGAATCGACTATGGATAACGGCGACGACTTGACGAAGAAAACCGGTGATGATTTTCGATTCACGACCCTTCCCGTGATCAACAAAAGGGTCATGCGACTGGGCATGGCGGGCAACTACGGACTCTCGTCCGACGATATGCGATATGCCGCGGAAATCGGCTTCAACTACTGGGTTTGGGGGGCATCCTTTCGCAAGGTAACGCCCGTGTTGAAGGAGCTATGCGCCAAGGAGCGCGAAAAGCATGTGATCAGCTACCTGGCGATGGCGTATACGGCGGGTATGGTACGTCGCGGCGTCGAGAGAACACTGCGAAAGCTGAACACGGACTATCTCGATTGCTACCAGCTCGGCTGGTTGGGACGAACGTCGCGTTATAGTCCTGCCATCATAGAAATGGTGGAAACGCTGAAGGACGAGGGAAAGATCCGGTCGTCGGGGATCAGCATTCACGATCGCGTGCGCGCTGGCGAGTTATGCAAAGATTCAAAGCTCGACCTCTTCATGATCCGCTACAACGCCAAACATCCAGGCGCTGAGCGGGATATCTTTCCCCATCTGAATGTCAGAAATCCCGCTGTCATTGCCTACACCGCATTAAGTTGGCGACAACTCATCAAGCCGGTCAAAGGAATAACCATGCCTCCCTGGCCAGGAGCAGATGCGGATTTGGCCGTGCCTCCCTTGACCCCCGTTCTCTGCTATCGGTTCTGCCTTTCGAGTCCTCATATTCATCTCACGCTCACCGGCCCTCAAAACAGAGAACAGCTCGACGGCAATATTCGCGCGCTAGAACAGGGGCCGATTTCCGCCGAAGAAATGAATTGGGTACGTAGCTACGGTGAACAGGTCAAAGCGAAAAAGAAACTGCCTTACTTACCGTAAAGCAGTTGCTCTTCTGGACCCCAAAAAAAGAGAGAGGTAATTGAGTCCACTATAAATCCTGGTGCTCTACCACTGAGCTACACGCAGCGAACTGCGCGGTCGGATTCGAACCGACGACCCCCAGGTTACCAGTTAGAAGGAAGCGTGCTCTAGTCCTCTCAAAATCTAGGATAGCCAAACGCCGGTTGCATTAAAAGGAGGAAATTGCTCGCGCTATAATTGGAAAGCCCGCAAGCGGGCAAAGAAGGAAGCGCGGGCTAGGCCTCCAGTAACAGTATACCCTTACTCGCCGGGCCTGGGAATAGTGTCTTAGAGTAGCTCACTGAGGATCTGTCCCACATCGGTCGCATTGTAGGTGCAATCGCGAACGCCCATCGTGATGTCGGCCTGACTTCGACTATCGACAGCCTTTCCGCCACGAGCATGTACGTGGTGTTTGGCCAGCTGCGCCATCGTGGGCCGGGTGAGAACGAAATCGGAAACCTCCTGGCAAATCAGGGCAATATTTCCTACCGCACCCTCGATCCGATTGTGCAAGGATTTCCCGCTGACGTAGAGGTCAAGCCAAATGATCTTCTTTTCCTTTAGGTCCACCAAGAACGGAACCGCATAGGCGTTCTTGCCGTTGAGATCGAATTTATTGGCGACGGTCTTGATATCGAAAGTCTTGTAGTCGGCGGAGACTTTCTTGCGGAGCATCCATCCCGCATGGCAGACCATTTCCGAGAAATGTTCGCCACAGTAGCGGTAGACTTGAGGCGCGAGGTAGCGTGTACCTTCGGGGAGCGCTTTCAGAGTAACGTCGATGAATTCGGCGGCGCCATCGGGGGCGGATTGAAGGTCTCCAGAATGGGCGATGCCGGTGCTCTTCAAATTGGTATAGCTGACATGACCCTGGTAATCGAAATCCTCAGCAAAACTAATTAGAGAAAGATCCAAATCCGTTCGTTTGTCTTGCTGTTTCCAATAAACGAAAAGCCGCAGGACAGGCGTGAAATCCACAGTGAGATGAGTACCTCGCCCTAGCGTGAGCAGGCCATCCGAAGCGGCGCGCTGCTGCAGGGGAACCGTATAGTGGTCTAGCTCGGGGGAAATCCAAACAGTTTTATCCTGCCAAGACTCCCTTTCTTTGAGCTTCGCGCCAATGGCGCCATCGAGCAGGCCCTGAAGGTCACCGATTTGGGAAGTAGAGAGAGCCCCCTTCGCATTGTTGGCAATGACGACGACTTTTCCGCGTTTGTTGATCACGGTGCGTTGTTCGCGTTCGTTGATCGTCGAGAAATAGGAACTCAATACCAGCAGATTTTTCAGCGGCATTTTTCCCGTGAGCTGGATGAGCGCCTTGAGAATATCTTGGTTGTAGGTGGGGAACCGGCGCAAAAGCTCGTGAATCTTGCGCCCCAACACGCCGGGTCGCGTCTTCAGGTGTTTGATAGCTTCGTCCGCTTCCCCCGCCTTGAGCAGGGCCTCGGTACGGGAGGCGAAGGTTTCGATCTTACCGTTTCGAAGGGCATCGAATGCGTCAGCCGTCTTGGGAAATCTCTTGGCGTATTCGGTGGGGTGTAGATAGCGGCCTAATTCAAGCCACAGGCCGCGATAGCGCTGTAGGTCTTCTCGTAGAGCAGGGGCGTCTTCCAAAATGCCGAGCACCGTACGCCTTTGGGCACGCGAAAATTTCGGAAACCGAATCTTTTGGGACAGGCTAATATCCGTATCGGTGAGGGCCGCGAAGAGCCGCAGAAGATCCGTTGGCGTTTTGGCCAGTCGGGCCACATCCTCGAAATCTTCCGCCTGCCAAAGAAGGCGGAGAAGTAGCGCGAGGTTCTCTTTGACGACAATTTCCGTTGGGTCGAGATGCTCGCAGCCGAGGTATTTGAGCAGAGTCGCTAAATCGTTGTGCAGGGCTTCTTTGATCGAAGACTTGGAGTAGAGTTGCTGCTTGAGAAAGAGCTTCAAGTCCTCGGTCATTTCCTTGGCAGAAACCAGGGTGATATCGATCCATTCCGTATGCGTGTCAGATTTACGCCGGTCTTGCTTTTCTTTGCCTCTGCGAGTGAGTTCAGTCGATTGAAGCTGGGTAATCGGATCAGCACCAAAGTCCTTTAAGTCAAAAAGCCAGTCGGGGACGACAACCCCATTTTCCAATCGTTTTCCTTCGGGGTAGAGGTCGAGGTCATTGGCGACAAGGCCGATCAACCGCTTAATGAAGTAAATATCGTCGTCGGGGACCTCATCCGGAAAGCCGCTGAAGAGGGGGACGTAGTCGACATCGCCCCCACGCATTTTGCGCAGCGTCTTTATGATCAGCGGATAGTCGAGCAGCAGGGTGGCAGCCGCATTCTCGAGAAGTTGCGTATTCTTCAAGCGGTAGCCCATGGCCGCCAATTCGCTGTGTAGAATCAACCTTTGTTTGGCCGTCAGCCCTGGACCTTTAAATACAGCGATGCTTCGAAGACGGCGTAATGCGATTTCCTTCATTCGACCTCAACCCTTCCAATGCGAAGGTCGTATTGTCACGTAGGTCTGAGGGAATGTGAATGCAATATTCGCAGCCACGAACCTACTCCATTCGCCATATGGGGCCCCAAGAAAAATATAAAATGGCAGGCCGCGTCCGGGATGACGGCCTGCCACGCAAGAGGTTTATTCGTTCTAATCGAAACGATGCGGGACCTAGTGAACGTAGTTACCTCCGACCTTCACGCCGTTCTGGTGATATCCCGCTTTGACTTTGGTTTTAGTTTTCATCTTATCGTCTCTCTTTCATGCCGCTCGGCTTTCGATAGGGCTACGAGCGGCCTTGTTGTTTGGGGCTTGGCGAAATGCTTGCCCTGTTGAGCGACGGATAGAGCAGGTACCATGCCAATACGGGGTCTCGATTAACTGACCGTAATCACAGGGGGGCGAGGCTAAGAGGCGAGACCGGTGACCGTACGAATCCGTAACGCGTACGGTGCACGGTCCCAAGCCTTCTACACTCAATGGTGGTTTAGCGCTCTGGCTTCGTAGCTTCGTCTGTCTCAGTTGGAGGCGGCTGTTCTGTGTCGGCTTCAGCGTCTTTCTTCTGTGGGTGCATATGGCCGGTGATCAATCGCGCGCCCCGTTGGAACGTTAGATACGACCAGGCCCAATCGAAGAGCACCAAGAGGCGATTGCGAAATCCGATGAGAAAGAAGATATGAATGACAAGCCACGATAGCCAGGCGAGAAATCCTGATAGCTTGATGGCACCAAAGTCGGCAACCGCAGCAGCCCGGCCGATCGTCGCCAACGAGCCTTTGTCGTTGTAGCGAAATTCCAGAAGGTCGTGGCCTTGCAGAGCGCGACCAATATTGCCGGCTGTATGTGTACCCTGCTGAATGGCCACGGGGGCGACGCCTGGAAGGATTTTCCCTTCTTCTTCGCGGTGGGCGAGGTCGCCGAGGACAAAGACGTTGTCGTGGCCGGGAATGGTGAGTGTGGGCCCAACCTCCACGCGCCCCACGCGATCCAATGGCACGCCCAGACTTTCCGCGAGAGGTGAGCCCTTGATGCCGGCCGCCCAAAGGACTGTGCGTGCGGCGATGCGCTCGCTGCCGATCATGACCCCTTTGCTATCTATCTCAGCTACCCTCGCTCCGGTGCGCACGGATACGCCCAGACGTTTTAGTTGAACCGAAGCACGTTGCGATAGCTTTTCGGGAAAGCCAGGCAGTACGCGCTCTCCTCCTTCGAGCAATAGAACTTTCACTTCTGTCGGGTCAATTCTGCGGAAGTCCTTGGCGAGGGCATGATGTCCAATTTCCGCCAATGCTCCGGCCAGTTCAACGCCGGTGGGGCCGGCTCCAACAACTGCGAATGTGAGCCATTCGTCTCGCAGTTTCGGATCCGACTCGCGCTCGGCAGCCTCATAGGCCGTGAGGATACGGCGGCGCATATCGAGTGCGTCGGCAATCGTCTTCAGCCCCGGGGCGTGTTTCGACCAGCCGTCATTGCCGAAGTAGGTATGGGTAACGCCCGTGGCCAGCACAAGATAGTCGAAGGGGATTTCACCATCGTCGAGCAGTACGCGCTGGGTCGCGAGTTCGACAGCATTCACGTTCCCCATTAGCACGCGAACATTTCGCTGACGACGAAGCGTGGCTCGCAACGGGTAGGCGATATCGCTTGGATTCAGTGCCGCCGTAGCCACTTGATAGAGTAGCGGTTGAAATAGGTGATAGTTCTCTTTGTCGACGAGCGTTACATCAACGGAAAGGCCGGCGAGGGAGCGCGCGGTATAAAGGCCGGCGAAGCCGCCCCCCACGATAACGACCCGTTTCTTTCCGGATACGTTGTTCTCGTGAGTGGGCTTGTCCATCTATTCTATTTCGATGCCGAAGTCTTTATCCAAACGTCCGATTCTCAGTTCGAGTTCTACCCGGGCTTGCATGACGACGACCTTCTGCTGGGCCAGCTCCACCAGGGCGGAGGTATAGTCTCGCTGTACGGCAATGACTTCGAAACTGGCTGTAATCCCTGCTTTGAACTTTGCACGTTCGGCGTCCAGCGTTCGCTTCGCTGCTTCGACAACTTTATGCTCGGCTGCCAGAATCTTCTCTTGGTTGATGACACTGAGATAGGCTTTGCTTACCGCCAACTGTGCCTGGGACATACTATTGGTGAAGCTTCTCTTTTGTTGACGCATCGCGATTCGCTCGCGCTGGGCTCCTGCCGTTCGGACTCCGGGATGGAGCGGCAAGGCTAGGGAAAGCGTGACTGAGAACGTTGGGTATCTGAACGAGAACGCCTGCCCCATTGCGGTACCATGACCACCGCGAAATGCCGGAGCTATGTCATCATCTTCGCCGCCCCCACGACCGTCGTAGCCGGTACCTGAGTTGTTCAAAGAAAGGCCGAGATCCAGTTGGGGCAACTCTGAGTTTTCGGCCCCAATGAGGTTTACTGCACTCATTTTGAGACTTCTGCGCGCTCTGCGAAGCGAGGGATGCCATTTCTGGGCGATTTCCCACAGTTCTTTCAAAGTTCGTTTTTCATGCTGCCCACCCGTAGGTTGATCTACTGGGATTATATCCTCGCGCAGGTTCAACTTGCCCAAGCGCTTGGCGCCCCTAAGATAAAGTTGTTCGAGAAGGCTCGCTCGGGCAGCCATGACGGATTGTTCGGCAGAGATGACGGATTTCCTGCGGGATACGATATCTGATTCATTGATGAAGAGTTCCTGGCGGGACATCCGTCCAAGCTGAACTTTGATTTTGGTGGCTTCGAGTTGCCGCTTTCCCATCTCCAGCCCTTCTTTGGAAATTTCGAGCGTGCGCTGCGCACTCCACAGATCCCAATAGGCTTCTACAAGGGATTGGATCAATCCGGACACTTGGGAGCGGGTTGTTTCTTTACCTTGCTTCTGGCTCATTCTCGCCAGAATCAAGGAGCGGCGGCCTACAGTCCAACCCATGCCCTGTAGGAGAGGCTGATTCACCGATAGCGAAAGCGTGTTGCCATGCTCCGTATCGTTTTCGTCGTCGCCGAGGGTAATCGATGAACCAACGCCAAATCCCCAACCACCGCCCCAGGGGAACGCCCCGCTGAGGCCAACGTTGTAGTCAATGCTGCGCCCCATGCTGGGATCGTTTGGATCCGACGTGTTGGGCGAAATAGAGTTGCTGAAACCGGCGCTGGTATCTAGGTTGGGAAAGAAGCTCGCGTACGCTTCGACCACATCGATTTCAGCCAGCTCTTCTTCAACCTTCGCCGAGTAAATTTCCTGGTTATTCTTCAACCCGATCAGAATGCACTCTTTTAGAGTAAGCCTTTTGGCGGGAACAGCGGCCTTTGCGGAATTCAGCCCTGTAGGCCGGGCGGCAAAGGCCGACGTGCTGGCGGTTCCAGATCCCAGCGTCGCGCAAAGCGTTCCGAATAAGGCGAGTCGCAACAATCTACGTTCCACGGAATATTCCCCTCGCCAGGCATTGGGAACGGGCCTGCCACGGCTTCGTTGTAGTAATTCGCGTAGTTGACCGATTGGTCCAAACTATCATTATCCATCGCAGGGGGTCAAATCACAGGGTACCTGCATATAAGTGCTGTAAATCCACACATGTAGGCTGTTTCGAGGGCCGAAAATATCGCTCAAAATGCCCAATAGAGAACAATATTCACTAGACTTTTTGGGGACATCATTTTAGGGTAGAGCACCATTATATTATGCAGTCGGAGAACTCCTAGCGACCAAGGTCGGCAGGAGATGGAGATCCCTGCCTTGAGCCATCGTTCAATCAATCGGATCCAATTATCTGCAAAGCAAACAATAGATTGCAGCAATGGCGGTTTCATCCGCCAACGTGGGTTACCTTTTTCAAAAAGAGTGAATGTCTCTCACGGATTGGCAACAGTGCACGGCAATGGCCGTGGTCGACTAGCGAAACGGGCGTTGCCTTGGGCCGCAGCCGTGTCGAGGGCTCGGAGTTGGGAACGCCAGGAATTAGTCAACATAACTAGCCGGTTGAGAGGTATCGGCTATCAAATCCGGTGCTGGCACACCCTTTGCTTTATAGCCAGCCAGAACATCAACGAATAAGAGGAGTCTTTAAATGAAAAAGGGAATTATCGCTGGTCTTGGTTTTGCTGTTGCACTGGTTTTTGGTATCGCAAGCGCCGATGCAGGCACCTGCTCTTCATCTTCCATTAGTAGCTATCACGCCAACAGCGATGGTTGGAAGGGTTGCGGAAAGACCAACTACGTTTGGACGAAAAAGAGCGAAAACAAAATCTGCAAGACCACGTCTGCTGGCGCAAAATCCTACGTCAAAGGCAAGATGAAGGATAAGGCCGAAAGCAAATGCCAAAGTGTCTGCGGCTCCACCAAGCATCGTAGAAGCTTCAGCAGAACCGCTTGGGACTACACGAAAGAAGGCGGCTCAACCGTTTATTTCAACGTCTATTACAAAGCCCAATATGAGTGTCGCTAGGTTCGCAGTTCTGAACTCATATTTTCGATATCAGTTAGTGCTCATTTTTTGAATCAACAATTCGAGGAGAAATAAAATGAAAAAGGGAATTATTGCCGGTCTTACTTTCGCAGTCGCTTTGGTCTTTGGTATCGCTAGCGCAGATGCGGGAACCTGCTCTTCTTCTAGCATCAGTAGCTATCACGCAAATAGTGACGGCTGGAAAGGCTGTGCTAAGACCAACTACGTATGGACGAAAAAGAGCGAAAACAAGATTTGTAAAACCACTGCTGCTGGCGCCAAATCCTATGTCAAAGGCAAGATGAAAGACAAAGCGGAAAGCAAATGCCAAAGCGTCTGTGGTTCTACCAAGCATCGTAGAAGCTTCAGCAGAACCGCTTGGGACTATACGAAAGAGGGCGGCTCGACCGTTTATTTCAACGTATATTACAAAGCCAAGTATGAGTGTCGCTAATCTCCGCCCCGGCTTTCTACAGCCTCTAGGCGCCCGATTCTAGGGCCCTCGTATTCCGCCTCCCTATCTCTTTCAAATCATCAGCCACGCAACCGAACGAATAGCTCTTCTTGTTGTCCCGTAGGGGCAGAGTTGTTTACTCGCCTGCGCTTATTCCGACCGCATGAACTGCAATCCGGGGCGAAGCTTGAGGAGTTTGTCTAGTTCGGTCTTCTTGATCTGTTTGGGATCGAGAACGAGTTGTTTGAGCGCCTTGAATTGTTTGAGTTGCGCGATGGTATGGATATTCAACCCCGTAATATTTAGTGACGCTAGGTTGGGCAAAGCTGAAAGGGCGCCGATATCGGTCACCTGACTGTTCGCGATGTCGAGTCCGGAGAGTTTGGCAAGGCTTGCCAGTGGCTTGATATCCACCACGCCTGATTGCGATAGGTCGAGTTCCTCTAACGCCGGTAGCTTTGCCAGCGGGCTTACGTCGGCGAGCTTCTTTGTGAGGTTGAATTCCAATGTTGTTAGCTTCTTCAGCGCTGATAGGGGCTTGAGATCTGAGATAGCTGTTTCTTCAAGGGAGAGTGAGGTCAGGGATGGCAGCGAGGAGAGCGAATTGAGCGCGGTGGTACGGGTATGCTCTGCACGTAGGACCGTGAGCTTCGGCAGCGGGGGAAGGGTCTTTAGGTCCGTTGGCGTGTGATGCACATTTAGGCTGCGAAGTTTGGACATCGCTACCAACGGTGAGAGATCCTCGACCAGCGTCCCGCTTACGTTGAGGGTCTCTAGGTTGACGAGAGTTTGAAGAGGGGACAGATCCTTGAGGTTTAAACCAGGGGCCATCGGCGGACTGATCTCCAAATGTCGTAGATTCGTAAGGCCGCTCAACGGACTGAGGCTTCCGATTTTCGCCCCTTCGCTGATGGCTATCTTCAGGGCGCTTAGTTTCGTTAGATGGCGCAAGGCCGAGAGGTTGGTTAGCGCATTGGCGTGTATTGCGAGGCTTGTGAGTCGTTTCGCTTCCTTCAAGGGTTTCAGGTCAACGCTATTTTCGCTCCGGCATTCGATCTTCAGGGTCTTGAAAACGAAATATGTGCCATCACAGAACGTGAAACTAGGCAAATTGTCGCCCTGCAGGTTTTCTAATTGAAAAAGGTTCAGTAGGGATACGTAGCTCTTCACCTTGGTGTCCCGCACGTCGAGCGTATGTAGTTGGGTCAGTTTTCTGAGGGGATCCAAGCTCTCAACCTGAGTCTTTGACACGTAGAGGCCAACAATTTTCGTCATGCCGCGCAGAGGACCAAGATCGCTTATCGGGGTGCCACTTAGGTAAAGGTATCTAAGCTCGCTCAATCCACTAAGCGGACCAAGGTCCTTCACGGCAGTCTTCTGCAGGTCTAGGCGTTCGAGCCCTTTCAGGCGAGATAGGCTACTGATGTCAGTGAACCCGGGGAGGTTGCAGCTAACGGAGGTTGTGGTCTCGGTGATCTCTTGGCCACAGAACTGCCACTTCTGAGGTGCTTGCTTCTTGCTACAGCCGTTCAGTATGAGCGCAAGAAGAAGAGCAGAAGCCAAAGCTGTCTTTGCTGGGTAACCAATATTCATGTTGAACGCACACAAACCTTAGGTGGGGGGATTCTCGATTGGCAAGGCTATAATTTGTAGTAGTTCGGATTTGATCTGACACTTGCCGTTCAGGCAAGGAAAGGGGTTACCCTGGTTGTATCTAACGCAACCGGAGCCGAAGCTCCAAAAGGGTAACCCCAATGACTAAAGACCAGAAAAT
>Ga0257122_1000944_pt1 | contig 22624 bp, 16 predicted proteins | sample SI106_120metaG_FD_190146 | JGI IMG/M metagenome (GOLD analysis project Ga0257122, IMG submission 190146) | Marine microbial communities from Saanich Inlet, British Columbia, Canada - SI106_120 | ecosystem: Environmental > Aquatic > Marine > Inlet | place: Canada: British Columbia | collected... | reverse complement strand
CGTCGTCGAAGAAGAGCCCGTCGTCGAAGAAGAGCCCGTCGTCGAAGAAGAGCCCGTCGTCGAAGAAGAGCCCGTCGTCGAAGAAGAGCCCGTCGTCGAAGAAGAGCCCGTCGTCGAAGAAGAGCCTGTCGTCGAAGAAGAGCCTGTCGTCGAAGAAGAGCCTGTCGTCGAAGAGGAGCCTGTCGTCGAAGAGGCGCCTGCCGTCGAAGAGGCGCCCGTCGTCGAAGAGGCGCCCGTCGTCGAAGAGGCGCCCGTCGTCGAAGAAGAGCCCGTCGTCGAAGAGGCAACCGTAGCTGCCGTCGGGCCAGTCACCGAACCGGACCCCTCCTCAACATTGAACCGATTGCCGTTGGGCGAAGCGATTGTCACCATTCGCCGCGGCACAAATCGAGATGAGGTGCTCTTCGGCTTGATGCAAGGCGTACACCAAGTTCTCGATCACGTACGGCTCTTTGCCGTGCAGCGTGATACCGCCACGGGGCTCTATGCCCTCGACAATCATCAACTCGATCGCGTGGCGGTTCGCGAGAACAGCGTCTCGCTGGATGTTCCGTCGATTATCGCGGAATGCGTCGCGATGGGAAAGAAGCACACCGGTGTGGTGCCAGACCGCGATGCCAACGCAACGGCATTGGTAGGCGCCGGTATTTTCGCCGATGAGATCGCGATCGCCCCGCTCATTATCCGAGGGAGAACGATCTGCGTTCTCGTTGGTTTCGATGATGGCCCGATGCCCGGACACGCCGCAGCCGTTATCGAGCAGCTCACCGAAGAGGCCACGGAGGCGCTAAAAGGCGTCATCGTCAAACGAAAGCTGTCGGGCCTGTATCAGCCCGCCGCCGTTCAAGCAGCCCCTCAGGCCTCGCCGCCAACGCCACAAGAAGCGATGCCCGCAACGACGGTGCCCCAGGCGCCAGACGAGACACCTGAAGAGAAACCGGTCACAGAATACGATCCGGAAATGGCCGCGGAAAATAGTAGTGCCCGCCACGCTGGGGCGGCCGGTTCCACGTCCGGAATCATCAGAGTCCCCGAGGGGGCGCTGCCCGCAGCGCAGAAACCTGCAAGCAGCTTCGATGGCGCCAAGGTGATCGTAAACCTCAATCCCCCCGCAAAGGTATCCGACCTGCTGGAGGGATTGGACGGCACCGTCGACGACATCGAAGCCGCCATCGCCGATCTGGAAAGCCGAGGCCAACCCGCCTTGGATATCTTGATGACCCAATTTCCCGGCCCACTCAGCGTTTCGCAAAACGACTGGAGGGATTGCTCGGTGCCCCCCGTGCATAAATGTGGCCCCATCTTGCATGCCCTGCTCCGACTCGGTCCGAGCGTTCAATCGAGTGTGCTTCCCCTCACGGAGGCGCCGACAACCGAGGTTCGTTTTTTCGCGACCTATCTGCTTTCGCAGTGGGGGAGCCGTGCCACCGTCGTGGCGCTGGGACGTCGGGTCCAGGATGAAGATCCAGCCGTGAGACGCATCGCGCTGCGAGGCATCGCAGAGATCCATCGTCTCGAGGAATTCCCAGCGGTGCTGCACCAGCTGAGGGGGGATCTAGAAGACTCGGATCCACGGGTGATCCGGGAGGCCATCGAAGGCGTCAGCGCGGCCGGAGACAGCAAGAGTCTAGAAAAGCTGATCGACCTGCTGGACCACCCCGAGGTTTCGGAAATGGCCGCGGCGGGCCTCAGCCAGCTCACCAAGCAGAATTTCAGCCCCAAAAGCGGTGGCTGGATGACCTGGTGGGAAGAAAATGGTGACCGGCATCGAATCGAATGGCTGATCGATGGCCTTGGCCATGAAAATCCAAACATTCAATATACTTCCGGCGTTGAACTAGAAGAACTGAGCGGGATGGATCTGGGCTTCCAAAGTGACTTGCCCGGCGAAGAACGGGCGAAGATCGTTCAACAATATCGTATGTGGTGGCAGGAAAGTGGATCCCTCGATTTCGGCCGCTTCAGCTGAGAAGACACGGCCCACCGCACGATGTAACCACATTTACCCACATTTCACTTTCTCTGAGAGAGCCCTTCATATAGTATGCTCGGCTAGTAGGAATATCTTCGTCCTATAGGCCGTTGAGGCTTTGGAAAGGACGCGGGGTATTGGCGTTAGGTAGGACTAGATTAGTTGGACATTCCAAAGCAATTCCGGCCGACCGGCAATTTCAGCTTGAGCACTATAAGGATAACGAGGATGTATAACCCACGGCAGATCGTCACTCTAACATTAGGTATCGCGTTTCTCTTCAGCGGCTGTGCCGACTCGGGCGACTTTCCCGACGGTGGCGCCAGCGATGCAGCGTTCGTCGATGGTTCCAAGACCTGTTCCAAACCGGACGAGGATTGGGACAACGACGGCCTGACGAATGGCGAAGAAGGATGCCTCCAAGCCAGAGACAGCGACTACGACGGTATTCCCGACTGGCAGGATTCCGACTCAGACGGTGACAAAGTCTCCGATGCGTTGGAGGTGGGCGAAAAGGATAGCGAAGGAAAATGCGCGTCCGGTGGCGACTGGCCTTGCGATACGGATAAGGACAACGTCCCCGACTATCTCGATATCGACTCTGACGGCGACGGCCTGAAAGACGGCGACGAAGATAGCAATGGCGACGGCATGCTCGGCTGTTGCGTCGTCGAATGCGGCAAGCCCGGCGTCCTGTGGCAAGCCAAAGCCTGTATTTTGACAGATGACGGCTGTGGCCTCGGCCAAGAATGCGTCGCCGGCATGTGCACGCCTAAGGCGGGTTTCAAATGTTCGAACGGCGAAACCAGCCCCGTAGAAAAAGACACCTTTGGCGACGGTAAGATAGACACCGAGCGTGGCACCTTCATCTGCCGGGACGCCACCGAATCGAAGCCACAAGGCCGCAAAGAAATCACCACGCGCGACAATGCTGATGGAAACTGGAATGTTGCGTTCGAAGCGGACGGCTCCTATTCGGCCCTCACGCTGGTCACGCCTGCCGACAAAGAGGCCGCAGCGGTTATCGACCTGTCGGACTCTCAAGCTGAAGTCGCTGGGTTCGTCATCTCTCGTGGCACAACCATCGAGAGCATTCACACCGAGCTCACCGATATCACAGCCGGCCTTACGGCGAGCGCGCCTGGCGGCTCGGGAACTCTCACCGTTCGTGCCTCCGGCGCAGAGCGAACCACCCACGACGGTTATGACGGCGTGCATGACACGATTTTGGATCTCGCTCTGGGGTCAGCCTCCAACGTTTCGACGATTCGTAACGAAGTTATCGCCAGCTTGATGGGCAAATCCCCCGCTGAACTCGGCACCCTGCCGGGACCTTTCGGTTCCAGCAATACCGATTTCGTCCTGCGCATGGTTACCGTCCGGCGCTTCGACAAAGACAACCCCACCGACCAAAGCAAATGGCGTTTGCTGGTTATGGGTGCGGTTGCCTCCAAATTCAACTATGCCGACCCTGCGCGACGCACCGGCTTCATTGTCGACGACCTTTCCAATGGTACAGGCCTGGCGACCGCGGATGACACCGTCGTCGACGAATGCGACGTCGCTGAGATTACAAGTCTGCCAGTCGCCGATATTATCTGGGTCGTCGACGAATCCGGCTCCATGGACGACGAGCGTGACAATATCGTCAAGAACGCTAACGAGTTCTTCTCTCGCGCTCTGGCGTCTGGCCTTGATTTCCGCATGGGTGTTACCAACGTCTGTGACGAAGAAGACGCCAGCGGCTGTCGCGTCGGTAAATTCTGTTCAAAGATCAGCACCGACGACCACGACGACGGCGGGCAAGATCGCTTCTTGCTCCCCTCAGAACAATCGATCTTCGACTCCTGTATTCGTAATCCTCCCGGCTACGAAGGTGGTTCTGAATACGGATTGGTCAATGCCAAAGAAGCCGTACTCAAGCACCTTCCGCGAGCCTACGGCGCTCCCGACAAGATTCGTCCCGAAGCAAAAATCGTCATCATCGTGGCGACGGACGAGGTTCCTCAAAGCATGAGTTCCGACATTGGCTACAGCAACTTCGATGTTTGCAAACTACCCGCCGATGCCCAGACGAAAGTGGACGCCAAACTCACGGAATACAAAAATCTCTTTTCCGGTGTTACCGATCCAGAAGCGGCGGCCCTTTTCCACGTCATCGGCGGCGGCTGCAATACTTCGTGCGACTACAACGACGTTGCCCATGGCTATAAAGACCTCGCCCAAGCGTTGGGTGGACAACTGGCGGATATTTGCCAAACCGACCTTGGTGCGACCCTTCAGGTCATCATCGAGAGCGTCATCGGTCTAGCATCCCCCGTCGTACTTGAATATGTGCCCATCAGCACGTCACTCGCCGTCGCATTGGATGGCAAGCAAACCACCCGAAGCCGCACCAATGGCTTCGATTACCGCGCCTCGGCGAACTCACTGGCCTTCATCAATGTGAAGTTCGAAAAGGGTAGCGAGGTCATCGCCTCCTACAAGCGCTGGAAGAAACAGGACGTCGTCAAGTAGGGCGCCGCTCCAGTCCAGCTCTCCCCCTCCCTCAGGTCCTAGAACTCGAAATATTCATCCCCTTCAAACCGATAGCGATGCGCTTTCTGCTCGTCCCAAGGTAGCAAGATGGGCACGACATCCGTGGCCGCCGTCTCCTGATAATTGGCAGCGGTAAATCCGTGAGCCACGGTTTCGTCGATGACCAATTCGTGCCCACCCCGGCGCTTGCGAGGAATGATTCGTAGGCGGCTGGAAATCGATTTCGGCCCCTGCTTCTTCACCAATTCATGGGTTAGAGGACGAACGAATTTGCCCGCATCGTTGAAACGATAGACCGAAACGAGTTCGCGTTCGCCGCCACCGCTAACCTGACGAAAACGCGCGACGAATTCCTTCGTGGCGTCGCCATTGAGGTCGATGAGTTTGACCCAGAGAATGTCTTTGGCCTTGGCTACGGGAAGATCGAAATAGAAGAAACTACCAAACGACAGGCCCCGGCCGATAATTCCCACCGTACGTCCCACCCAAAGCACCTGCTCGGGGATTTCGTCGCCCGCCACATTCGCCTTCCACCGTTGACGAATTTGCGCAGCGCGATAGCCCCGGGATTTGAGAAAGGCTTCGCGTTGGGCGTTCGCCCCGGCGAAGGCGAGCTTCAGCTTGCCTGAACTGAGGCGGGATAGCTGTTTGGGACGTTGCCGAAGATCCACATCGTTGACAACAGCCTGGAAGGGTAAGGGAAATTGCCCACCTGCGGCCTCTGGAATCTCAGCCCAGGGGATCTTCAATTCGATGCTATAGCCATCCTTCTGAAAGGCCTCGACCGCCACGACCCCTTTGGTCGGCCGTTTCCCCTTCCAAACCAGCCATTGGGGATTTTTGTCCAGGTCGCTCGGATAGAGCATCAGGGTTCGTTTTCCCAGGTCGATGGTGAGATGGTCATCCGAGCGCCTCTTGCGGCTACGGATGAACGCGTCATCCCGAACCCGCATGGCGAGGTACACGGCTGCCGCGTCATAGTTGCAGCGAACCGACAGGCTCAGATCGCGCTTCCCCTGCCAATGAGCGCGGCCCAAGGTCAAAGATGCAGCATTTTGAGCAACGTGCGCTGTGACGCCATGCCAGTCTCCCAGGAGCCCATCCAGGCGAAGCCCCTTGGCTTCCACGGGCGCACAGGGGAGATTGGCGGCCGAGGAGGCCGAGCTGGGTAGGGTAGCGACAAGAATGCAGACGATGACGATGACGAGCCGAATCATAGTCGAAGCATAGCGCTAGACTTGCCACACGCCAAGGCTACGCCCGGCAGCGACACTCGGGGGGGCCCTAGACTCTTGTTGCGCGGGGGCGGCTGTGCTAATACGCGAAATCGCTATGTTTGAGACACTATCCAAAGGATTCCGCGACGCTCGAAACCGCCTTCAAGGCGTTACCGAGCTCAATGACGAAAACATCGACCAGGCCCTCAAAGATGTGCGCATGTCACTTCTGGAAGCCGACGTCGAGTTTCGTGTCACCAAAGCCTTTCTCTCTCGGGTAAAAGAAAAGGCTCTCGGTGAAACGGTAAAGCTTCGTGCTCGCGCCAAAGGAAAAAAGACAAAAGTCTCTCCAGGAGAGCATTTTGTAAAGATCTGTCAAGACGAACTCACGCGCTTGATGGGCCCCGTCGATACCTCGCTGAATTTTAGCAAGAAGGGCCCGACTGGCATCATGATGGTCGGCCTTCAAGGTTCGGGTAAAACGACCTCGACAGGAAAGCTCGCTCGCTATCTCGAAAAGAAGCGAAAGAAACCGCTCCTCGTAGCAGCCGACGTGTACCGCCCTGCGGCTATCGAACAGCTCAAGGTCTTGGGCAAACAGCTAAAGATTCCAGTCTACACAGAAGACAGCAACGATCCCCCCGGAATCTGTGAACGTGCGATGAGCCACGCCCACAAGCTGGGCTGTGACGTGGTGCTCTTCGATACTGCAGGCCGCCTCGCCATCGACGAACCACTCATGGCCGAGCTCGGTGAAATTAAACTACGAACGTCGCCGGCCAATATTTTCCTGGTCTGCGATGCCATGATCGGTCAAGACGCCGTTACCACCGCCAAATCGTTTCACGAACGATTGGAACTCAGCGGCGTTATTCTGACCAAGCTCGACGGTGATGCCCGTGGTGGCGCTGCCCTCAGTATCAAAGAAGTAACAGGGACACCGATCAAATTCCTGGGTATGGGCGAGTCTCTCGACAAACTCGAGGAATTTCGCCCCGAAGGTCTCGCTTCACGAATCTTAGGCATGGGCGACGTCGTCGGCCTAATGAAGGATTTCGAAGACGTCGTCGACTCCGAGAAGGCCGAAGAAGATGCCATGCGCATGCTGCGCGGCAAATTCGACATGCACGACTTCCTGGAGCAAATCAAAACCATCCAAAAGATGGGCTCCCTGTCGGACCTTTTCGATAAACTCCCCTTCTTTCCCAATGGCCTGCCAGACGGGATGAAGCTCGATGATGGCGAATTGGTCAAAATCGAAGCGATGATCAATTCGATGACCAAGCAGGAACGCAGCCGTCCTGAACTTTTCATCGTTGAAGGCATCGAATATACCGACGAGAAGAACGAAAAGAAGCGCAAGGACGAGTTTCACGAAACGCGAGTACAACGCGTTGCCAAGGGTTCCGGTCGTGAAGACAACGATGTGCGCGAGCTGATCAACAAATTTGCGATGATGAAGCAAATGATGTTGCAGATGGGGCAGTCAACCGGCTTGATGGGAAAGATCCCTGGGATGAAGCAGCTTTCCCAGATGAAACAAATGGCCGGCTTGGATATGGATCAGCTGATGAATTTCGGCGGCATGCAGCCACCGCCGGAACCCAAGAAAAAGTTCCGCCCACCGACCTCATCGGCCAACCGGGCCAAGAGCAAACGTAAGCGACAAGCCGCTCGAAAATCTCGCAAACGCAAATAGGGCTCCGTTAGACCCCAAATCCGATTGTAAACCAGAACGTGGAACCAACACCGAGTTCGGATTGAACACCGATTTCGCCGCCCATCAGTTCCGCCAGTTCTTTGCTGATTGCCAGCCCGAGCCCTGTTCCTCCGTATTTTCGGGTAACCGATGAATCGACTTGCGTGAAGGGCGAGAAAAGACCTCGGCACTGTTCTTCTGATATACCCAAACCCGTGTCACGAATCGCAAACCGCACAGTTACACTGTCGTCGACGATCTCGTCCAGGCTGACGGAGAGTTTCACACTTCCCTGGGATGTGAATTTGATTGCATTGCCAACCAGATTGCTGATGATTTGAGCCAGCCGGGTCGGATCGCCAGTTACCATGGATGGAACCCCGGGGCTGACGTCGTAGCTAAAGTCGAGTTTTGCTTTGCGGCTCATCGGAGCAAGGCTATTGCAAAGACGTTCAACCTCGCCACGAAGGTCGAATTCGAATTTCTCAACCTCCAGCTTTCCTGCCTCGACCTTCGAGAAGTCTAGGATGTCGTTGACGACCGACATCAAACGATCTGTAGAATAACCGATGAGATCCGTGCATTCGCGCTGCTCGTCATCCAATTCGCTATGCTCCAATAGCGAAAGCATGCCGGAGATTCCGTTCATTGGTGTACGAATCTCATGACTCATATTCGCGAGAAATTGGCTCTTCGCCGCGTTGGCTAACTCTGCCTGGGCTGCGGCCGCCGCGGCCTGATTTCGGGCCATTTCGAGTTCCTCAACGGTTTGCGCCAGCTCCGCGGCCCTTTTTCGTTCCGCCGACGCTGCCATGGTCGCCACTTCAAGTAGACGGTCCATCTCCCGCACGTCGCGACCGACCAAAACGATCGCTTCCAGCTTGCCGTCGGCCCCGTTCATTTTCGAGCCGTTGAATACGACCGGAAGGCGAATGCCAGCCTTCGTCTTGAGCGAGACCTTCACAGCGTGAATCATCTCTTGTTGACTGAGCCCATGCATAAACGTGTTCGACAGGGTCGCGTCACCGGGGTTGTCTTTTGCCTGCAATGAACCGATATTTTTTCCGATGAGTTCAGTGGACGAATATCCAAGAGCCTCCGCTGTAGCGCCATTCACCGAGCGAATTTCGCCCTTCGGATCGATGACGATCAGAAGATCCACCATGGACTCGAGAATCTTTTCCACATAATCTTTGCCGACCGTGGTCTCGCCTAGGTGTTCTCCCAGCATATTCAAGGTCAATGCGAGTTCGAACAACCCCACCTGCTCAGCGAGCGGATCGAGATCAATGCGTGCCGAAAATTCTCGACGGGCAAATGCGAGCGCAACGTCGACGATCGCATCGAAGCCCATGCGGCCCGACTCTGCATATCCGAGATATTCACCCAGCAAATTCAGAGAATGAGCTAACTCCAAAAGACCGGTGTTCGTTGCGAATCTTGAGGGGTCCACGCGAACGGCGTATTCATGGCGGGCGAACGCCAATGCGAGTTCGACCAGCGCAGCTATGGCGCCTTCGTCGTCGAATCCACCTGCAGGATCTTCCCCTTCGAAGCTCAAAGAATATAATCCCTAAGCCATTCTATCGCCAGCGCTTCAGACGTAAATAATTTGGTGGGATAGCCCGGCTTAGCCACGCCGAGAAAGAAGTTTCCTAAAACCCGACTAACCCCGGAGGAGATCAATAGCGCTGCTGCGGTAAAATGCTCCGATCGCTCTTTCGACGCCCAGAAATCCCGGGATTCGCGCGTTTCCGATTTCATATGGCGAATATCCGCCAGAGCCGGCCGACGCTGACCACCCCCAAGCTGCACACAAGCCGCCGCCGTCGCCTGTGCGTCTTCGAGGGTCTCGTCTACGCCGGGAAGCCACTCAACGTGAAGAATGCCATCTTCCCTTAGCCAAATATGGGCCTTGGCGGTTTCAATGACGTCGCTTTTTTTCACGCATCCTCCCATTCTTGCCCAGAACGGGCAGCCTCCGGCCGCTTTCATTGAAAGCGGGTTGTTCGCATATTGTTTTGGAAATTCCTCCATCGGTCAAGTCCACGGCACCATTAAGCAGCAGCGGTCAGAGACTTAGATAACGAGATAGAAGACGGCCGCTACCCCCGTAAGCACGATCAACAGCCCAACAACAAGGAGGAAGGCATCCCTGCCGAGCGGTGATGGGAGTGATGTGGTCGGTGTAGGTTCCTCTGGCTCCGAGATGTTGGGGGCCATGCCTCGCTCTTGTTGCGGCCGAAGCGCCTCCTTTTGTGACGATTCGCATACCGCCGACAAACTCCTTGCCGCCTGGTCATCCTTGTCTTCAAGGTCGCGAAGATATTGTTCGGTAGGGTCGATGAAGCGTAGCCGTGTCTGACCGAGTTGAATGTAGTCCCCGGTGGCCAACCGTTGTTGACCGCGCAGCGGTTCGTCGTTGAGTTCCACACCGTGGTGGCTTCCTAAGTCTCTGAGATAGACCACCGCCCCCACCGACTCTATTTCCAAATGCCGCCTGCTTACGTCGGCATCCGTAAGGCAAAATTCACAATCCTCTCCACGCCCTAACACTCCGGTTGCATGTGTCGCTATCGACCAGGACGTGCCCTTCTGCGGACCGCGCTCCACGATGATCTGAGGTAGGTGGTCGGGCTCGGCCAACCCCAACGCCTCACGCGCCATTTGCCTCGCAAAACCCGCCGTATCATCGGCTGTGGTATTATGGGTTGCTCCGGCCCCACCCACCGTCAACACAAAGGGACCAACTTCGAGTCTCGCGCCCATTTCAAGTAGAACAGGACGTCCTACCTCCAGGGGCTCTCCGTTGAGACGCACGCCATTGGTGGAACCTGTGTCCAAGACATAGTAGTCGGCTCCCTTGCGCCGCAAAGAGAGATGAACCAGGGAAATCGAGCTATCCGGCAAACGGAGGTCAACGGACGAAGCGCGCCCGATCCATACCTCATCCTGCTCGAAGCGGTAGTCGAAGACGTGCGTGCCGGGATTGCGACAAACCTGCAGATATAGCGACATATGGCAGTGTCTCCCGCCACGTGGCAGATTTCTACCCATACCCTAGAGACCGCGCCAACCCACCAGAATGTGGAACATTTATGCGATATCGAGCTCTTTTGGGCTATATCCATGGGCAGCAAAACCTTGTCGGCATGGGTTCCGCTCGTGTATTTTTGAGAGATGGTGCCCAAGGACTTAGAAGGCAGGAAATTCGGCAACTATGTGCTGATCGAACGCCTAGGCACCGGGGGCATGGGTGCCGTCTATCTCGGCGAGCATCCGCAGATCGGCCGCAAGGTTGCCATCAAGGTCATCTCCAAAGAACTGGCTGCAGAGGATAATCAGGCGGCTCGCTTCATTCGGGAAGCGAAGGCCATCGTCGGGATCAACCACCCCAACGTCATCGACGTTTTTGATTTCGGGCAAACAGACGACGGCTATCTCTATACCGTAATGGAGCATTTGGAGGGCAAGGACCTCGCCTCGGTGATGCGAAAACGCGTCTTCGACGCAAACGAGATTTGGGCCTATTTGGAGCAGATTTGCCACGGCCTACAAGCGGCGCATGACCAACACATCATCCATCGAGATTTGAAACCGGCAAATATTTTTGTTCTCGACGGAGAAAAGCCCCAGATCAAACTATTGGATTTTGGCCTAGCGAAGGTTCTCAAGCCCACAGACGGAGACGAAGCTGTCTTGACCCAAGCGGGCGTTGTGTTCGGAACCCCGCTCTACATGGCCCCCGAACAAGCCACGGGTGATTCAAAGTACATCGGCCCGACGACGGATATCTACGCGCTGGGTGTGGTGATATACGAGATGTTGGTGGGACGGCCCCCGTTTTCTGCGAGCGACTTCGGGGTTTTGTTAGCGAAACACATCACGCAGGATCCGCCCCCACTTCAGCAATGGGGCATCAGCATTCCAGCCGCCATTCGGCGCGTCGTGCATCTCTGCTTGGAAAAGGACCCGCAAGACCGACCTCAAGGCGCGACGGCCCTGGCCAAAGCCTACGAGGTAGCCCTGGCCACGAATGAGGTCGAGACCAGCGCAGCCCCCGATTCCGCCGGGGATGCGGCAATTTCGTTCGGCGAGACCCTCGCGAGCCACGGCCAGGCATTGGCGGCACCGGGCCCGCAGCCCGAGACACCCACACATTTTCTAACCCAGCGGCCCCTGGACACCACACAGGCCCCGATTTACGCCCCTACGGATCAGGAGCAGTCATCGGCTGAACGGTCTCGTCGAGGCACACCTCTAGCGGTCGCTATCGTCCTCGCTGGCGTTTTCGCGCTGGGCGGCTATTGGGTCTTGAAGCGGAATTCAGATAGTCAGCACATGCCGCAATATGACGCCGCCAAAGGCCCTCGGAACGTATCTCCCGCTGATGCGACCACGACGCCTCGGCAGAACAGAGATTTGCCGAGAGGAAACGTTGAGATAGATGGGTCAAACAAGCGAGCCTTGAACACCGTAGATTCAGGCCCCCCCACGCTCGATACCCGTGTTCAACGCCCCGCCCGCATACGACGAAGCAAGCGCGGTAAGCAGGCCGTATCGGGACCGAAGCGCCGGCACAAGAAGTTGAAGGATAGGGCGAATGGCGGAAACCGCCAGCCAGCTGCCAAGGTAAAACGAACGAAAACGACAGAGCCTCCCCCAAAAGCGGCGAAAAAAGAGCCGACGAATAAGACGCGCAACTTGCTCAAAGATCACGGCGACGGCACAATGGATATGCCATTTCGCTAAACTCTTTGAGGCACACTTGAGATCAACCATTCTCATCGCTGGAGTCGTTCTCGTATCGGTGTTTCCGCTGCGTGCGATGGCCCAAGACAGTTCTGCCGGTACGGCTGCAAAGAAACCAGCCGAGGAAGAAAAAGCTCAGTCGGCAGAACAAAAAGGCGCGAGCGCCTTCCGTGTCGGGCGCCGTACTCTCCTACACCGAATCCCTGCGGCACGCCCGATGGCCCGCTACCGTGTTCAATATCGCCCAGTGCCATCGCCAACTTCAGCATTACCGCAAAGCGATCTTTTTCTACGGCCTTTTTCTATCCGAATGGGAAAGAGTCTACCCAGGAAAAGTCCTAGCCAACCGGGCAAAGGTCAATATTCATATCGAAAATATGAAGGCCAAACTCGCGGAAGCGAAGGCCGCCGAAAAGCGGCGACAGGCGGAGGCGAAAAGGGAAACGATGAAGATGCCAAGCAGCGCGCCGACGAGATTTAGCGGCAAGCTCCGACTGCTCGGTATTCAGGGAAAAAGACCGATTGTATTCATCAACGGCAAACGTGAAATGAAGGCGATCGGGCAAGATCTGTCGTTGGCCGCGGGTCGGCATCAAATATGGATACGTGACAAGGACTACCTGCGCTGGTCCACTGAAGTAGTCATCCTACCGGGCGAGACAACGACCACGAACGTCACGCAGAAACCGGTGCCCAAGCGGAAAGTCGGCTGGCTCATCGGATCCATTGCGGGCGGGGTCGTTGCCGTGGGTGGCATCGCCATCGCCATGGTCTATCACAACCTTGCCGGCGACCATATTCGGGGTACGCGATCGGAAAAGGCCGATATCAATGTGATGACAGGCGGATTTGTAGTCGCCGCTGCGGCTCTCACCGCGTCGGCGGCGGGCCTATATTTCTACCTGACGGGAGACCGACGGCCGAAGTCATTGGAGAAAGCGAAAAGAGCTGCGATGAAGCCGAAAATGCGACTTCGCTCGTTGAGCCTTGTTCCAACCTCAAACGGCGCTTTCGCGGGTGGGAGCTTTTCATTCTGATGCGCCATCGAAGTGGAACGCAGTTTTGCCGGTTCCTACAACAATCGCTCTTGGGCATCGGGCTTTCACTCGTCGCTTGCTCGCCGGGGCTGGCGCCGCCTCGCAAGATGGATACGCGAGATATTCCAATCGGCAATCTGACGTTTGGCCCCGCCGGTACTAACGGGGCCAAACTGATGCTATGTGACACGACGGCCACAACGCCTACGGAAAGTTGGAAAGGCTGCGATGCCAGGGCGGAAGAGCCCATAACCTGGCTTCCTGCCGCTGTCGTACCACTGGAGCCCCACGCAGACTCGACGAATAGAAGCCGGGCGTTTGCCATCGACGCCAACGAAGTGACCAATCACGAGTACAAGGTTTGCGTGGAGAACTTCGCATGCCCGGTCCCTCTGATAACTTCTATCCAACTTGACGACAATAGGTCGTTCCCTTATTACGATGAGCCCGAGTTCCGGAACTATCCTAAGGTTAACGTGACGTTTTACGATGCCGCCGCGTACTGTGCCGCGCAGGGAAAGCAGCTGCCTACCGAGGCCCAATGGGAATGGGCCGCACGCGCAAATAAATTGAATGCGCAAAACGACCCTAAGCTATCGGTGTTTCCCTGGGGCGACGACTTCATCACATCATGCGATCAGGTCATGCACGGTGGCTGTTCGATTTCCGACGGGCTGGGCGTCAAAGGTTTCCTTCAGCCAGGTCACGCGGACTCGAGCGATATCACTTTAGGCGCCGAGGTCAAACATATGGCATCCAACGTCGCCGAGTGGGTACGCGATCCGTGGAATGCTTGCGCCTATTGCGAAAGCGAAAACGACGCCGAGAAATGCGGCCTCAAGGCGAGCCAATGCGACGAGAAGGCACCAACTATTTGTACCCCCAACTTCTTTGGCGAGGATCCCTCGAATTATAGCGTACAGGATCTGGAAGAACTGAGAGACGATGACAACGGCGTCATTCGTGGCGGCAGTTACCGTGACAGCATCTGTTTTCATCGTCTGTACGTGCGACGCAAGCTTGAAAAGAAAACAGCAACGAGCTACGTGGGTTTTCGCTGCGTCAAATACTAGTTCGCGGCACTAGGCTCTAGAAGAGACCCAGAAGTTTGGCCGCCATGACGCCAACGGCGATGACCATTACGACCCGAATCACGCCTTCGCCTTTGCGCACCGACCAGCGGGCCGCCCACCAGCCGCCAAAGGCATTCCCCAGGGCAAGAAAACAGCCAAAGGTCCAATTCACCTTGCCGCTGATCACAAAGACCGCAAGGGCCGGCAGCGTGTAGATCAAAACGATGAGGACTTTATGCGCATTTGTGGCCACCAAATCGAATTTGGCGAGACCATTGAGCGCCCCCATGATCAAAAATCCCACCCCCATCTGAATGAAGCCGCCGTAAAAGCCGATCAGGACCATGACGGGATAGAGAAGAAGCGGGGGAGCCTCATCGATTCCCGGGCTAGCGACTTTGCGTTTTCGCGGCCAAAGCATCGAGAGCACCACCCCCACCATGACCACGGCGAGCACGATGCGGAAACTCGCATCGTCCATGCGGGCAGCCACAAAAGCACCCGCGATAGCGCCGGGAAGGGTGAACAACGCGAGTTTCGAGCTGGCCCGCGGTGTAAGGCGCCCCTCCCGCCGAAACGAAAGTGCCGCCGAGAAATTCTGCAGAAAGATCGCCACCCGATTTGTACCATTTGCGGTAGGCCCGGTAAGGCCAAGAAAGATCAACGTGGGCAGCGTAATGGCCGAGCCACCTCCGGCCAGCACATTGATCATGCCCCCCGCAGAACCGGCGAGGAAGAGCAGCGGTATGGTCAGATAGGGGGGCAATGATTCACGTTGGTTGAATTAATGCGGCTATTCTGCCTCCTCTGGCCGTGTTCTGCCAGACGAGATTTCGCACTTGGTCGACGGGACGGAAATAGGTAGAATCGGATCGCTGAGTTGTCTCTGAGAATTTCTGCCGTATGCCACGGCATTGGGGAAAACGCATGTTATTGGATCTACAGCAACCCTGGGGAACGCCAATTGAGATGAAAGCGTGGCTGGAAAGCACGCTGCCCAAATACGAATACATCGTTCGTGGAAAGCATATCGTCGTCAAGAAGACAGCTTGGCGGGGCGTATCGATCTCACCGAAGAAAGGGATGAGCAATCAGATCGTAGTAGGTGGTGCTGGCGCCCCCCCGAGCATGGCCGCGGCACTCCCCCTCAATCTCTCTTTTCTCTTGGGGATCTTACCGGGCCTGATCTTCTTCCTTATCTTCTGGGCAGTCACCAAAGGAACCGTAAAGGAAATGCAAGCGGAGGTCTCCCAGCATATCAAAAGCCACTATGGTATCGCAGGCGGCCAAGTCGCCGCGGCCCTTCCGGCTGCCCCCGCCGCCCCCGCTGCCGCCACTTTCATGCCCGGCACACCCGTTTCAGTTACGGCTGGAGACGGCAATCTCTATCCGGCAACGGTTGCCGACTTTCAGAATGAACAATACCTCTGCACCTTCGACGGCGGTGCCCAAGATTGGTACCCCGCGGGCACCGTGGTGGCACGCTAGTTCTGATTTCCGATTGCCGACAACCGAAAAACCGACAACCGAAAAACCGACAACCGAAAAACCGACAACCAAAAAACCGACGACCGACGAATCCATTGCCGATCACCGACCGCTGCTTGCCGAATTCGATCTAGGCCCCGAACATATCATCGTGCAATCTGGCTGCTCGAACGCTCGAGATGATCCGACGTTTTCCAAAAGAAGTGTGTAGAACGGATAGACGCTCTAGCGCAGAACGTTCAGACGTCTGTGCCTGACCAAACCGAGGTCAGTATATCGAATCGTAGCACGCTAGTACTAACTGCCCACAACCGCCCCCTCCCACCCCCTCCCTCTAGTTCCTTGCCCCCGCTAGCCAGCGTTTTGCGCGGCCCCGTTCAAAGACGAGTTGCGCGGGTACCCGTTTGACGAATGCGGCATAGTGACGTTTCGCCTGCTTCCTATCTCCCTGCGCCGTGAGAAGATCGGCGAGAAGAAGATGGGCCGCCGGATAGTCTGCGCGAAAATTCAACGCGCGACGCAGAGCGGTGACGGCCTCGGCTTTTCGTTTCAACTGGGCGAGCAGATAGCCCATCGTGAAGTGGGCCTCGGGGAAATGAGGCGACCTGATGAGCAGCTTTTGCAAAAGAGCGTTTGCTTCGGCAAATTTCTTGGCCAGGCTCAAGGTCACCACCAACTCAAAGAGGGCCGTTCCATCACCCGGGTCTAGCTGCACTGCACGTTTTAGGGTCGTTTCGGCTTGGGGAAGCGCGCCCGCCTTGCGCAAGAGCTGCCCGTTGCAGCGAATCAGGTCGACGTTTCGTTTTGCCAAACGGAAGCCAATTCGTAGGTGTTTGTCGGCGGCGACTTTTCGGTCGGCGATCACCAGGGCACATGCGAGTTCAGCACGAGCAGCCACCCATTTCGGCGCTGAGGCGACGACTTTCGTCAAATCATGCACAGCGTGATCCATTTGCCCTAGCTGAATCTGAGAAAGAGCGAGATTGAAGCGTGCATCGACGTAACCAGGGTCGATAGCCAATGCCGCGCGAAACGCCTGGGCGCTATCTCGATAGCGGGCGGCCTTGAGCAACATCACCCCGAGGTTGTTTCGTCCCTCCGCAAAATCTGGATCTACAGCGATCGCCTGTCGGAATTTCTGAGTCGCCTGCGGAAAACGCCCACGACGGTAGGCCAAAAGCCCTAGGCCGTTGATCGCCTGGGCATAATGAGGGTTGTATTCCAGGGCGAGTTCGAGCTGCGCTTGGGCGGCATCAAAGTCTCCCTTCGCCAACAGTTCCACACCGCTACGCTGATGCTGGATTGCACGCGGATTGAGCGGGGCCGGCGCTCGACATGCAGAGCCGACAAATAGCAAAAACCAAGAAATCATCCATCCCCGTCGCATACGCAGCTCCTTTTCATGCTAGGTTTTCGGCCAGCGACTCGAAATGTTGCGTGGTGCGCACAAAAATGAGTAAGAAAGATTTCAACTGTCGTACTTGCGGGAAATCATTCAGTGTTCCTCAGGTTGCGCTCGAAAGATATCCCGGATGGACCCCGTCGCAGTGCTTTACGTGCCGGGACGCAGCTCGCCCGGCGAGCGCGGCGGGAGCCAAGAAGACATCTTCTCCATCTCGGCCCAGCGCGCGCGCTGGCGAGGAAAACCTCCGACTCGAGGAGGTGCTGAAGAAATATACGGGTGGCCCCCACGATGGCCTTTTCACCGATGGCGCTTGTAGCGGAAATCCCGGCCCAGGTGGGTGGGGAGCGGTCTACGTCTGTAACAATGAGGTGATCGACAGCGCCTACGGCTACGATGAGGATACGACGAACAACCGGATGGAACTCAGAGCGTTGATCGCGGGCTACAAGATTCTGCCAACCGATGTTGAAACCACGATTTGGAGCGACAGCCAGCTTTGCGTCAATACCATCAACGATTGGGCCAAAAAATGGGAGGCCCGAGGCTGGCGACGCAAGGGTGGGCCCATCAAGAATTTGGAACTCGTCCAAGAACTCTATGCGCTGGCAAAAGCCAGCCCCAAGGTCGAGCTTCGCTGGATCAAAGCCCACAACGGCTCCCGGTGGAATGAATACGCAGATTCCCTAGCCACCGCCTACATGCGAGAAACACTTTAAACGGCGTCACAGAAAGCCCTGGTCGTGTTCGTCAGCGATACGGGGTGTAGGGCGCGGACCAGCGCATATCTCCGCTAGCCGACAGGTGCAAACGCACCGCTCCTAATTCGTCTATTCTCAGAACTGGAATGGAATGCTTCGCATATCGGGCGATGGTGGCGGTGTGTGGAAAGCCAAACCGATTGCCCACGGCGCAGGAAATGACCGCCAAACGGGGCCGTACCGCCTTGAGAAATTCAGCGGTCGATGAGGTCTTGCTGCCATGATGGGGCACCTTTAGGACCGTCGCGCGCAACGATGTCGGGGGTAGTGCGGAAAGACGTAGCTCGGATTCGCTTTCGACGTCCCCGGCCAAGAGAATTGAGGATCGTCCGTAGCTCATACGAAGGACAATACTGTTGTCGTTCGTTGAACGAAGTGAGTCTGCGCAGCTGCCGTCTACGCCCTCCGGCCAAAGGGGCGTTATTTCGGCCTTTGCCCAACGGAGTGTTCTGGGCCGGCGGACGGGGATGCGATAGCGAGCGGCGAGCCTCTTCAGCCCTTCGTACCAGGCGCTTTCTTCCTCGTGCCAGCAGATCCAGAGTTCACCCACCTCCACTTCCTTTAACAAAGCGGTGAAGCCGCCCACGTGATCGGCGTGGGGATGCGTGGCGACCGCAACGTCCAACCTTCGTACGCCCAGACGGCGTAGGTAGGGTAGGACGACGCGACTCCCCGGATCGTAGTTTGGATTGGAACTACCGCCAGCGTCGACCAACACCGCACGTTTTCCTGGAATTCGGATGAGCGTTGAATCGCCCTGGCCCACGTCGAGAAAGGTCACCTCGATTTCGTCGACCGGCCACGAAGGCGCAAGGACCCAACCAAAGACAGCGAGCAGTACGCCCACGGTGAACCCGAAGGCGCCTAGCCGCCCACCCCGAAGCGCAGAATAGAAGATGATGAGCACCGCCAACGCGAGCGGCCACCCTGGAAAGGTCTTGAGAACGCCTCCTGGATATGCCGTGATCGCGGCGCATACGGCATCCAATAGATAGATCGCGAAGGCGGCTAGTTTTAGCAAGGCCGCGCCCGCCCCCAACCAGAATAGGCCAAGGAATATACCCAACAGGCCGAGCGGCAAGATGATGAAGCTGGTAAGAGGGACGGCTAGAAGATTGACGAATAGCCCCCACAGGGAGACTTCACCGAAATGGTGAGCGACGAGCGGCCCCGTGGACAGGGTTGCGACAATGGTAATACTGAAAAGATCACGCATCCAACGCCCAAGTGCAGGCAATCCCCCCGCGACGTGAACGGCGTCGCCCTGCCTCCGGCGACGACGACTGAGAAAGAGCGATATACCCAATACGGCTGCGAAGGACATTTGAAATCCGGGCCGGAAAATCTGGGCTGGACTCCACAAAAGCACCCCGACAGCGGCCAAGGCGAGGGGACCATCGAGGTCGGGCGCGCGCCCCAAAGCGTAGGCCACCAAGCAGGCGACCGCCATGATACAGGCACGCTGCGTGGAGGGCGCCCCCCCGGTGAGCAGCGTATACAATATTATCGCAATAGACGTGAGTACGGCGGCCACGCGACGTGGGTCGGTCCGACGAACCAACCATCCGAAACGCCGCAATGGCCAGACTATAAGCGGAAATACGAATAGCAAAACCAGCCCGAGGTGAAGTCCACTTACAGCGAGCAGATGACTAATGCCCGCCCGGGAATAGAGCCGGCGTTGGTCGGCACTGATATCCTGGCGTTGCCCCAAAATGACGGCAGCCAGAATCGCTCTTTCCTTCGGATGATTGGAAAGTGCGCCCCCCAGTACGCGTTCCAGGGAAAACCGAAGCCGATCGAGCGCTGGCCGTTGCCTTTCAGAAACCACCAGAACCGCCTGGGGAAGTGCAAAGAAACGGGCACCGATGTCATTTGAAAGGAGGCGCAATCGGGATGAGGGAAGAAGTGGGTTTCGAGCGCTCGTGGCGGGCCTAAGCCGACCGATAACCCGAACGCGTTGTCCCGCAATAAGCGGTCTCTTCGCCTTACGGACATATAGGTCGACGGCACCACAGAGTCGCGTTTGCTTTCCACGGCCGAGGCTCGCCAGCGCGCGCGCGCGATATCGCAGACGCCCCGCTGATGCCGCGGTTTTCTTTTGGATTTCCAGCTCCATACGGATCATGGCTCGCGATGTATGGTGCTTCACATGACACGGGGGCAGTGGCTCTTGCAGGAGAGTACGACCGCGAATCTGTCCCAGGCCCCAAAAGGTCAGGATCAGGGCGCCGAGACATAAGGCGGAGGAGGCAGGGCGAAAGAAGAGCAAGAAAAGGCCCAGCGCGAGGGTGCTCGCAGCCAGCATGATGCCCGTATTCCAACTGGTCGCCGAGAGGATCCCCAACGCGCAGCTGAAGGCAGCGGCCGGAAGGAAGCATCGCAGAATGAGCATGACCACCTCTCCTCAGTGAAAATTCACTTCACTGAGAGGGTTATCGGCCTCGCGATGTGGAATGTTGCGTGTTTCGGTTCTTAGCTGGCGAATAGAAGTGATTGCTCCAGAGAGGGCAGCCGATCACACCATCACAAAACTAGCCGCAGCGTCCGTTCCCCTTGCATTTACAGCTAGCGCAATCGCTATTTTGAGAACAGGCGTCATTTCTTGCGCCAGATCCAGGGGTACAGCTTCCGCCGCCACCATCATCGGCTAGTTGGCAGGTCCAGGTCGCACTCTTTCCTTTGCCACTCTTCGTGCACGCAAAACCAGAACAGCAAACATCGGGTACTGCGTCCTTGGGGCAAGTCAAGCCTTCGTCGACACATTGACCACAACCTTCATCGGTTTGTCCGTCACAATTGTTGTCCAAAAGGTCGTCACAGGTCTCCGCGGTAGGTGTAATTTCTCCGCTGCACGTCCCACTCCACACCCCCACGACGCAACTTTCAGTTCCGGCCGCACATTCACCGACATTTTCGGTTCCCGAGGGACCTGAATAGCAAGCGCGGGTTTCTCCGTCAGTGCATGCCGGACAGCCATCGTCCACAGTCCCGTCGCAATTTTCATCGAATAGACCTTCACAGACTTCGGCGGAAGGTAGAACTTCACCCACACAAGTACCTGCCCAGAAGCTATCAACGCAGCTTTCCGTTCCTCCCGCGCATAGCCCCAAATCTTCCGTTCCCGCGGGGCCGGTATAGCAAGGTCGCGTTTGGCCGCTAACGCATTCTCCGCTGGTGGGAAAATCTGTTCCATCACCGGGAAAGGTCACGCCATTGATCTCGTCCAGGTTGATCCAACCATCGCCGTCGGAATCTAGGCCGTCGATCATGAGCAATGATTGGCTGACACCCTTGCCCGAATCAAGCCAGGCCTCCATATCGAGGCCATAGGAATTACGGATCGATTTTGTGGCACCGTGACAAAGGGCACAGCTATCCAATTTGGTATTCGCGGCCCAGCCATATAGATTTAGGAATTCGGTTTTGTAACCGCTTCGGGCGTGGCTGGTGGTCGGTGTCGTAAGTAGAAAGATTTGTGCGCTGATCAACAAGAACGTGCGATTCATTTTCACAGTTTCACCTCCGAAGCGACACACAGCAACTCTCGTGCCAACACAACTGATGCGTAATTGATGGATTTTTGGGTCTAACTGGGAGCGTCTACAAAACCCTCCGGGCGAAGATGACCCGCTTGCGACTCACGATCTCCATTGGGGGGACAATGTGACCTTTATCGGCACATTGCCCTAGTCTTGAGGCGTCAGCATGGCCCCGATCGACCTAGGCCGCGTTGCTACGCGATCGTATCTTCACCGGGGAAGCCAATTGACTTAATTGGCCAGACGTTTAAAATTGCACCTCTTTTATGCACTTCCTGATTTGTGGAGATCGATATCGGTGACCCCTTCCGCCCGCATCTGCGTCGTTTTGGCCATAGCCTCAACCTTTAGCCTTCATCAAGACAGCGAAGCTGCGCCGCTTCGGGGGTTGGTCAACCTCTCGAGCTCCTTTCCGACTCGAACGAAAGTGTCGCCGCCCGGTTTTTGGCAGCCCATACCCAATGAAGTCCTCCGTCCCCGTCCGCCGTTGGTGGACCCGCGGGAATCCATGATCGTCGTGCTCGCTGGAAGCAAGGGCAAATCCACTACCCGCGAAAATCCAAAAATGGTGATTCAGAATTCGCGGGTCACGCCCGCCGCCATCACGACTTCCCCCGGAACCGAGGTTGTGATCACCAATAAAGACGGAACGCTTCACATCCTTGAAGCACTGGATAAGAAGAGTACATTTCCTACGGGAAAGAGCCTCAGCAGCGGTCAGTCGCTGGCTCATAAATTCAAGGCGACAGGCATACATCGATTTCGCTGCGCCGAAGCCCCACATGTTATCGGTACAATCTTCGTTAGCTCGGGGGCGCAGGCGGTCAGGGTTTCAGCGGGTGGACAGTTCCGCTTCGCCAACGCTCCGGAAGGAAAATTTGAACTCAAAGTTCTCTATCTCGGCAAATGGATTCACCGGCAGAATATCACGATCAAAGGGCGGACGACCGTCGATATCAACCTAAGCGGCGCGACTTTGGCACAGGACTAACCCATGTGGTTTTCTCGAATCTGGCTCATTCTTCTAGCCCTTGCCATCTCCATTGCCATCGCAGCGACGATGTTGGTGGGCAAACCTGGCCAACGACAACTCAAGCAACTTCATCAGCGAAATATTGATCAGGTTCAACTCAATACCGATTT
>Ga0257122_1000942_pt1 | contig 22658 bp, 34 predicted proteins | sample SI106_120metaG_FD_190146 | JGI IMG/M metagenome (GOLD analysis project Ga0257122, IMG submission 190146) | Marine microbial communities from Saanich Inlet, British Columbia, Canada - SI106_120 | ecosystem: Environmental > Aquatic > Marine > Inlet | place: Canada: British Columbia | collected... | reverse complement strand
TTATTAAGCATAATCGCAAGGTTAAGACTATCTGTAGATGCTTTAGACTTAATAGCCAATAACTTAGCAACATAACCAAACAACATAGGTAATAGTTCTATTAGTAGGCTCATTTAAACCACCTTTTCATAACTCCCCCTAGATAATCATGATGTTAAGTGGTATGTTCCAAACGTCTGGAAGATAAGCGATTGGTGCTCCATTAACCACCAGCCAGAACATTAATTCTTACCTAGTTCATACAACATATCGAATATTTTGTCTAACTTGCTATTGATTTGCTTGGTGATTTGGTGCATTTCACTTTTACCACTTTTGATTGACTCGGTATTATGAGCAATCTGTTGTTCGTGTAATGCCACATCTTCCTTAATATTGCTGACATATACAAACCCACTTATGAATAAGGTTAGAACAACCAGTATGTGTGCTACGTTTACACTTCTCGATAAGTGCCACGATTCTTGTTCTTTCATTCATAGTCCTTATGGTTTAGTCGGATATACTGGACTATCAACATCAACACTTGCTGGTAAATCTCTTAATGCTTGACGATAAGTAATCATATCATCACTCATTGTTACATCTGATAAACCAGTCCAATCGGTATCTGTTAATAACTGATTGCGAGTTGAACGAATCTCAATCATCTTTTCATCAGTAGTTTTATCTCTAACGGTAAATCTAACCCACTTGCCATCAACCACAGAACCATCGTGCCAATCCATTGTTTGACCTTCTGTTAATGTTGGTGGGGTTGCTACTGGTGTTAGTTGTTCCAAATCCGCATACGCTTGTCTTGGATAATTAATATCATTAATAATAACGCTATTGCCTACAATCTTTCCGTCTAATACATATTCCATTATTTATCCTCTAAATATAAAAATTCATCTTTAATTAGTTCCTTGATACCAATACGCTTCATTACATCTTTATGAGCATCGTGGAATGTTTCTGCCATTCTGTCTAGGAAAGCATATAGGTGATTAACTGTTGGCATCTTACCCTCAGCAATCATCTTGTCTTCACCAGCAATATAGTCAGCAATAATCTTAGTAGCAGTTTGTATGTGAATACCGTACTGCTCCATATACTCCATATTGCCTAGTCCTATACGTCCTGTGTTGACCATATCTCGGTGAGCCTGTCTGAACGCTTGTTTGATATGATGGTCAATCTCAGCCAACTCAGCATCACGCTCATCCCATTTCTCAGGAATGTTATGGCTTTCTCTAATCTCATCATAGGCACACTGGAATGTAGCAATCTCTTTAAATGCTGCATCAATATAATCCTTTTGTCTAAGTGCTTGTGACTCTGCTTCTTTTGCTTTAATGACTGACATAGCATCACCTTTCTCATACCACTGGTCAATCAATACTTTCTTCTTCTGCATCTTGAAATATGCTTCTTCTAAGGCTGAACGCTTACGTTCAATCTGTGACATACACTGTCTTAATCTACGGTAAGGTGAGTCAGTCATCATAGTTAAAGACATCAACTGATTAGTAGTTTGAGTTTGACTACGACCAGCAGTATGATTTGCTCTATCAATAGCCAACATCTTCTTAGCGATTATTGCTAACTTCTCATCGTTGATAGTCGCTAGACCACCTACTGATTTCTGTAGTGCTTGGAAACCTTTGTACTCACTCAGGTTAGTTACTTTGTCGTCTTTCTTTAATGTGTTTTGTTTCATATTAATTTCCTGAACAAGATGATATTTCTTGGCTAACAGTAGTTAAATTACCAAAATCTATAGCATTACTTGTTGTTTGTATTGTTACATAGTCTATTGTATCAGTCTTAGGAGAGCCGTCATAACCACCACCCCATAAACCTTTAGTTCCGTCTGAACAAGCCGCTACAAATCTTCTTCCTACCGATAAGTCACCAAAGTCTGTAGCATTACTTGTTGTTTGTATTGTTACATAATCTATTGTTGAAGCACTTGTATTACCACCACCCCATAAACCTCTAGTCGAATCTGAACAAGCACCCATACCCAATCTACCAACAGTTAAGTCACCAAAGTCTGTAGCGTTGCCAGGTGTAGCGATTGTTACATAATCTATTGTTGAAGCACTTGTACTACCACCACCGAATACACCTCTAGTCGAATCTGAACAAGCAGTTGCAGAGTGTCTGCCAACTGTTAAATTACCGAAGTCTGTAGCGTCACCTGTTGATGCTATAGTTATGTAATCTATAACATTCTGATTTGTTTCGCCACCACCGAACACACCCTTAGTTCCGTCTGAACAAGCAGTTGGACCTTGCCTAGCAACTGTTAGATTACCAAAATCTAAGGCGTTTCCAGTTGTTGATATAGTAATATAATCTATTACATCACCACCAGAAGCACCACCGCCAAATACTCCCCTACTGCTATCAGAGCAAGCAGTCAGACCGTGCCTAGCAACAGTTAGATTACCGAAGTCTGTAGCGTCACCTGTTGTACTAATAGTAACATAATCTATTATGTTAGAAATTGAAGGGCGTTCACCACCACCCCATAAACCTCTATTACCACCCCAATCAATACCACTAGCAGCACTCGGAGTTAAACTTAACGCACCACTAACTAACATCTAGCACCTGAGCAACATTATTCATATTAGTACCATCACTCACAAAAGTAAATACATCTTTAGCACTCGCATCTGTGGTTAATGTAGGTGCTGTTCCACCCGCCCATTTAAACACCGTATTCCAACCAGCAGTCCTTGAGCCAGTACCATCTTGAATAATAGTAATGACATAGACTGAACCATCTACTTGATTAGTGGGTGCATCAAAGGTTGTATTAGCCGTTAAGGTTAATTTACATACTTGATTTGTTGTTAAATCCCAATCTTGAGTAGCATCAAAGGTTAGTGTTGTTGCGTTAAAGTTTTGTTGTGATGTCCATTCTTGAGCAGTATCTGTCTTAGCGGTATCTGCATCCACAGTCTGAAACGTAGGTGCTACACCAGTACCACCAGAGGTTAATACTTGTCCACTTGTGCCAGTAGTTACATAAGCAGGGTCGCCACTTGCGTCATAAGTTATTAAGTTACCATCAGTACCAGCCGCCATTTTAGCAAGGGTTACTGCATTATCTGCCACTTCTGTTGAAGTAGCAGGTGAATTTCCTATATAAGACATATTTTATTCTCCTATGCTGTTATTTGTAAAACACTAGCAAATGCTTGTAAATCACCAGTGGCACTTGCTGTTAATCTAACAACATCATTCTGTTCAAGATTAATTGGTTTGTCTAAAATTAATGTAGAGTCTGCTGGAACAGGTAGTGTTTTTCCTACATAATAAAAAGTAGAACCACCATCTACTGATACTTCAACATCTACATCGGCACTATTAGTACCATCTATGTTTGATATATATAAAGCGTGAATGATGCCATCTGTAGAAGCAGGACAAGTGTATAAGGTGGTGGCAGTAGTTCCTACCGCTACCCCTGCATTTTTAAATGTATTTGCCATTTTATTTTCCTATTATTAAATTAATTAACCACCTAATGCGATAGCCATAGCTACTGCTGTGCCTGCTGTACTATTTAACTGTGTTTGTATATCTGAGGTAACACCGTCTAAATATCCCATCTCTGTAGCAGTAACTCCTTCAATACTATGGGCTTGCATATCTAAGTTACCACCTAGTTGTGGGGTAGTGTCATCAACTACATCTGACGATCCGCCACCGAAAGAGCCAGCAGTGTCTAATGTGCCGAGTGTTGTCCAAGCACTGTCTGCGGTGTTTCTTTGTTTTAACAAAGTGGTGGCAGTGTCCGCCCAAAGCATACACGCATAAGTGGGTGATGGCTCTGTCGCACTCTTGTGCAGATTGATAATCGTTTCGAGATTATCATCGTGTTCAGTTGCCGATAATGGTGAGCCTTTGGTGGCTCTTGTGGTTACACCAGCCATAATTTACTCCTTATCCGAATGTGACATCCCAAGTGATTTTAAGCGCGTCAGATGCGGTCTTATTTACACTTGAAAATGTTGCTCTGTTTAACATTGTGCCGGATGATGAAGCATTTAAAACACCGGCCTCAGTGATTGTGCCAGTGCCTGTTCCTGCTGGGAAATCACCAATGTATGATATGACATTATTAGTCGTTGCTTTAGATGTTAAAGTCACACGCCCTGCTTCTGTTTCTAGCGATGAATCACCAACCACTTCTGAGGTTGATCCAGTACCAATCGCCATGTGGCTAAATGATGTGCCTGATCCACTAACCAAAGTGGCGACTAACGACTTGCCCGTTGTTACAATAACGTTATTTACCTTTTCTTCTTGTATTACTTTACCATCTCTAATGAGTTGGATTTTTAACTTGCCTTTAATCCCGATTTGCTCGTTCATAGATTTCTCCTGCTTCTTGTTTGTAATTTAAAACCAACAAATCGATGGTTTCTCTGTATTTAAGATATTCAGAATCGGTCGGATTTTTAATCCCTAAATTCGTTAATCTAAATTCTTCTTCTTGCGAGTAAATATCACGTATTTGCGTTTGTAATTGCTCACGCTTGTACTGCTTTATCTCATCAATGTTTGGCTTTTTAATTCGCATTATGGTTCTACCGTTGGATGTGCTAAAAACGTGCCATCAAAATAAACACCGATCTGTACTTTCATATTATTAATTGGCTCAATTTGTTCATCCGTTGCACCCGATCTTAATACCACCAATCCATCGGATTCACACCAAACACTGTCGCCATCTTCAAGTGCTGCTGAATCGTCAAATACAATGTCGTTGGTGTAACCCACATTAACCAATCCCTTTAAACTTACTTTCTTGTTTTTTAACGTGCCTTGTATTTTGACAACACACTGCTCGGGATGGCATTTCCAATAATCCAACACAAAGCCTTTTGCGTATTCTTTGCCCATGGTTATTATTTTCTTTTTCATTATTCAAAAACTCCCACAGTGGTTAAATCAGTTTCAACAAATACACCGGATTCGTACACTGAATCCCTTAGAGCTGCCGAAGCACTATCTGTGATTGTCATTGAATCTGTTAATGATACATCCCAGAATAAGATGCCAGTAAACCTTAAAACAGTATCATCAATAGCAACTGTGTCTGTTAATGATAGTTCATAATCAAATACAAGTGATTCTGTGATACTTAGCGAATCAGTTAGACTTTGTACTGGTTGAACATCAATTGATTCAGTAATAGACAATGAATCAGATAATGATTGGAACAGTGTATTAACATCATTAAGTGTTATTGTTGGTGTTCCATCAGTAATTGAAATTGAATCGGTCAAATCACTGGTCTGTAAATAGAAGCCAGTACCAGTATGATTCTCACGTACCGATAAATGGATTAAATCTGGTGTCTTATCAACAGCCGAACCAAACTCAAGCGTTCTACTAACAACAAGACCCTTATCTAATACACCGTTTACATAAATAGGTGTTTCAACCGTTACATAATCACCCACTTCAATAGCCAAGTTCTTTAATACTGTGCTGATACCTGCTTCAAACTTTGGTGATGAATGTTTATCGTATAAGCGTTTAGATACAAATTCAGCAGTTATCTGATCACGTGCCATTGGCAAATCGTATGACCTTTCTCTTGAATGTGTACCCCTTGCTCTGATAGCATCTAACTTTGTTTTAGTATAGAAAGCACCAGTGCCAATCTTTTCAGCGTAATCATATCTTCTGCTAAAGTCTTTGACTGGTGAATAGTCATATCTAACACTAATGTCAGTGGCTAAATCAGAAGCCTTTGAACGTGCTAAAGACATTGACTTCATTACTAAATCATCTGACTGAATATCATCATCTTTGGTTGGTGTGCCGCCAGTATATTTAATCCGAGCAATACCGTTTTGCCAGTTAATCGTTGAGTTAGAGTGGAATAACATATCACCCACAATATCTCTTAGTCTATTTGGCTCAGTTATCGCAAAATCTATACAATGAAACCCCTCTACTGTATCAGTATTGGACAAATCAGCAGTAGGCGATGGATTGGTTAAGTTAGTTGATTTCGTGTTTAATAGGGGATATTTGGAAGCACCCGAATTAGCAGCAGTATCAGTATTAAAAACCTTGTCAAAATCCGTATCCATTTCAGACTCATTAACGAATGAAACGATATTAGCACTGCCCTCAGTTCCAACTAAAGGATTACGAGCATATAGGTTAATGAACTTCTTAATTTGGTTGTGTGGCGTTACATATCCAGCAGAACCATCACAAATACCAATAACATCACAAGTAACCTTTTGACCAACTAATACATCAGCAGCACTATTACCGCCTACTAATTTAATAGTTCCGCTTTTAACTACTGAACCAGTTTTGACTGCCGAACCAGTTTTATAAACCTGTGCTTTAACATCATTTGCGTTTGTTGTGCCACTTCCAACTGGTGGTGGGTAACTTGTTATAGCAGTAACATCTTTCGGTCGATTGCTTCCCCACACTCTATTTACATTTGAATAGGTAACACCACCATCAGCATCAACTCTTTGTGAATTTATATAAATATATTTCCAGCCAGTATCAGATATACTAGCACCTGTTCCAAAAGTGCTGATATAAAAACGTACTCTTACTTGTGGACTCATTGATGTAAATGAAACGGGATAACTAACATATTGATTCGGGTAATCGTGAGCCAACATACTGAAAGAACCAGACGTAATTTTAATTGTTACCTTGCCATTTTCAAAAGCAACTGGGTCAATATCAGTATGCCAAACAGCATTAATAGTTATCGAATGATTATAGGCTTGAACTGCGGCAACGTGTTTATGTCCGGGTTCATCAACATCAATAGTATCATCAACACCAATCGTATCATCAACAACCAAAGTATCTACAACAGTTATGCCCTCGGCTGCACTTTTGCCAATACCACCAGCATTAGTTGGAACGATAACGTAAGCTTTGCCCGTTGGTAAATTCCAATCCATACAAGTCAAAGGCATTTGATGGTCAGTTATAACTTGTGCTGATACTGGCAATCCATCAACCTTAACATTAACGATTGATTCCACTGCGTGGTCAGCTACTAAATAAGCATAACCCTCATTAGTTGTTGCACAAAGACTACCTGATTCGTAAACGGTATCACTGGCATTGTGGTCTGTTTTTAATGGTGCGTCTAATGTTATTTTCCAAAGATTAACGGTTGTATCAAATGTAACATCTGTTGGCTGTATAACTTCGTTTGAATTGTGCCAAGTACCACTATTCGCTTCACAAGTTGTTTGGTCAGTATAAAGCGGATTATTACATTGTCCATCATACGAATTACCAGTTACAGGGCTTTTTACTGTATTAATGGTCATTTCTGGATAAATTCCAATATCTTTCCACCAACCAATATCATCAGCAACAAAGATATAGGCATCACCCTCTACTACTATAACCGCATTACCGTTGGCATCTACTGAATCATAAACCCTACCATTACCAGTAGCACCTAATACAGAAGCAAAACCACTTGCTACTGCCCTACATTCCAAATCACGTACACGACCCATAACAATAGGCTTTGTATCGCCAATTGAATCGGGATCAGCGTATGGGTATTCTTCACGAGTGATTAACTCTGGTAACTGCTTATCATAGATATTAGCAATATCTTGTAGGTTAAACGATACTGAATCTTCAGTTATCTCAATATCACCCTCGACAATGCCAATATGTATGATTTCGGCATCTGTTACCGTACCACTTCCAGCCGTATCTTCAAAGCCGAGATAAACCGTACACTTCATACCTGCTTGAATAACACCAGCAAGATTAGATGGTGAATTAGCAATTTGTAACCCCATCTCGCCCATTACTTGATTAGATTCATCAAGCGATTGTTCTAATGGAGAAGTATTAATTAAACGTGCTTCATAAGCTTGTGAGTCGTATGTAATGCCACGCTCTGACCAATAGAAGTTAGTTGTGGTTTTAGTACCAGTACCAGCAGAAGCACCAGAAACATAAGTGATTAATTCATACTTACAAAATACAACTGGTAAATATGAACTTGATGCTAACTTGGTCGTAAAGCCAGAGCCAAAACTTCTCATTATGCCGTCTGTATTAAGTTAAACGTGGCACGATACATTCTGTCTTTAAAGATTTCAGAAATGTGTAATTCGTTCTCAAATCTAACCGTGTATGAATCTGAATATGGGTCTGTATAACTAAAGGTTTTTTCCATTCCATTAACCGTTGAATCATAGAACGACTCTAAGGCATCACGTTCACTTTCGCTGGTTAATACTACGCTGATTGTATAGCGGTAATTAGTAACGCTTCTTGAATAGACAAAGAATGAACCATCTTCCATCTGAACGCTTGAATTATGCTTGATAACTTCACGCTCATAAGGTGATTCTGGATTGTTGTTAAACGTCAGCGTAGTGGTTGGTGATGCTAAAGTTGGATACTTAAATATCATCTTGCCCTCGCCATTGAAAGATTACCATAACCACCAAAACCAGTTGCCCTTGCCACGTTCATTCCAACCCTTGCCCCTCTTGATACGTTATCAGCACGAGCGCCTAATGCGTTGTTAATGCCATGAGCTGTGGCGTTAGTGTAGATGTTAGTAACATTAGTTGAGCCACCTGCGTTGGGTGACACTTTTCCTGATGTGGTGGGTGTGAATACTTCTGCACCGCGCTCACCCACCAAGTAAGGTTGATTGGCCATTACGCCGCCACCCGATGCTCTTGTTGCTGTTGGTGCGGATGCGCCAAGAAATGCACCAACTGAATAAGCAACACCCTTTCCTCTTTCCCTTGCTCTGCTAAACGCTTCAAATTTAGCGCTTGCTGTTCTTATTGCTGAACCGATGGCTCTGATAATAACCAGCACATCCCTGCCAAATTCTTTAACCTTTTCAAAGGCACTTTTAGCATCTTCTTTAAACCGTTGCCAATCGGTTTTTCCATTTTTCATTTCTGTAAAAAAATGACGTATATTTTCAGTAACTTTAATTAACCAATCTCTAACCGTTTCACCCCAAGCTCTGCCCGATGTTTCTGCGCCGCCAAAATTAGTTGCCATTGATTGAAGATTAACATTAATCCAATCAAATGCTGGCTGAATGGTGGTTGAAAAAGTACCCCACCATGTTGCCCAATAATTACCGAATTTTTCTAAAGCCGGTGCAAGTGAAGCGGATAATTTATCAAAAACACCGCCCATTGCTTTGCTCATGTTATTAAACGCATCGTTGGCTTTTTCCACCCCTGCAACAACCTTATCATTCATCACAAAGCCGAGTTTGTCTGCTTGATCCATCGCAGTCTGCATAGCAACAGAACCGCCATTAAGCATATTAATCATCTTTGCACCACGAGCGCCAAAGAGCTTGTAAACCATGTCTGCTTTTTCGGTTTTGTTGGTAAGTCCGGCCGTGATGTCTGCCACTTCTTTCATCACTGCAACGACTGGTCTTAGTTTGCCGTTTGAATCGGTAACGCTAATACCGTATTTTTCAAACACATCTTTAGCCAAACCAACACCACGCGACATATCGCCCATATTAACGGCAAGTTTTTGTACCGCTTTGTCAAGCTGTGCTGCGCCCAAACCACCAAGATCGGCTGCGTGTCTTAGTCTTTGTAAATCACCGACACTAACACCAATGGCACGGCTCATTTTTGCCATCTCATCGGTGGCGTTCATGGATTGCTTCATTAAATAGCCAATACCTGCTATTCCTGCAGCCCCGATTAAAGCACTCTTAAAACTAAATAATGATTTTCCAACTTTAGCAAAAGCACCGGTAATACTACGGCCGACTTTTTTTGCCGTATTCCCTAACTTTTTAAGTTTTCGGCGGATGCCATGAATTACTTTTCCTGCTTTATCTCGTGCCGAGATCAGTATTTGCATTCGTTGTGTAGCCATCTATTGCCTCTATTATTAATACCAACTTATTGGGTTGCTGCGCCCATGTGCCGGGGTTTGGATAATGGCCTTGTTGCCAGTATTTATGAATGCGAAAATAATCGTTTATTTCCCAAGCATCAATCACCGGACAGCGTGTGGCATATCCTTTCACTCCATGTGCCATGACAATGGTGGATGCCTTTAAACTACACCCTCTAACTTCTTTGTCATGATCCGAACAACTGGCGCAGTCATAATTGACTTGCTGTTGTATGATTGCGCCTACTATTTTTTTTCTTCTTCGTCACCAAAACCATTTACATTAAGTGCAACATTGCCCAATTCTTCCACAATACCCAAACGGGCTAATTTATCCATCGTGGTGTCTGACAATCGATTGCGTTCAATCTTAATCTTAAAAGGTAAATTGTCGGCTTTTTTAAGCGAATATCGTAGCGCATCGGCCGTTAAACCAAATAAATTGGTTTTAATTTCCTGACCCTCACCGCCCAAATCAAAACTAATGTGCTTATCTTTTATTTCTGCAAACTTCATAAAAGAAATCGTGCCTATGTGAAACACCGTTGGTTGCTCACCCTCAATAAAACTTAAATGCTTTATGTCGTGTGAGTCCTTATAAGCTTCAATATCAGAATTGTTTTGATCGATGGCAGGATCATCCACTGAAACTGCCTCAATAACTTCATTACGATCAATCGCTTTAAATGCCATTACGAAACAGTACCTTTAGTTAAAGTACCATCGCCTGCGCCTGAAAAACTAAAAGCGATTAGGCCATCTGCACTGGCTTCAATTGACACTTCGCTCAATTTAATAGTGCCGGTAAATTCATCATCACCAGTAGTGTCGCCCTCTGCTCTTAATGCAATAGCATAAGAAGCGTCGCCGGTTAATACTTCATCCACCACCGCAGTCTGATAAGTATCGTCCGGATCGTAATTGCCCGAACCATCAACTGACCAACCTTTAGTGGTTGCTGTTGTTGATGTCCAAGCGTTGCCGAATGAATTAAACTGCTCATTGTTTTGGGTAATGTTTAAAGTGAACGCAGTAAGTTCACCAATTTTATTACCTGACGAATCTCTAAGTGATCCGCTGTATCCTGTTACTGTTGCCATTTTTATTTACTCCTAGCTGATTAAGGTTGTTACATCTGTTTTATCTACCCTGTATAGGGCAGAGAACCGCATAGTCATTAAGCCAACGGGTTGCTCTTGCTCACCGGATAACTCAATCTCTAATCCATTAAATTCAAAATACTTACACTTGCCATCTAATGTGGTATCACCCGATGCAAAAAGTGCCGTTTCAACTTCTGCTGAAATCGTGTCTAAAGTTTTGTCCACATTCGCTGTGGCTTTTGCCCTTGCTTCAACCACAATATTTAGCAAACGATGTTGATTGGTTGAGCCAAAAGTTACGTTGTCCAAATCATCGCTTGATTGTTCATCGTGCGTATAAATAGCCAATGCTGGCAATGTCTTATGATTGTAAACTCGGCTGATATAAACGCTCGATCCCGTTGTTGATAAACCCGTTAAAAGGGTTTTCATTTTGTCGCGTATTAATTGCCTTACATGAGCCATTATTGCGCCTCAAGTATTAATGAAGTCAAGCCTGTGCCGTCCGGTTGAATGCCAATAACTTCATAAGAAGTAGATTTAACACTCAAAGAATCACCGTGATCAATTGTGCTTACGTCTGATTCATCACAAACAAATACCGGTCTTACACCCTCGATGCCGTGTACTTCTACAAATTGGTTATCGAAGATTCCAGCCACAGTGGATGCACCGATGGTGGCATTGTCTGCCATCTCAGTTGCATCTAAAAATTCTGACAAATCCTCGGTAAACATAATTAATTATTTCTTTGATTTTTTTTTAGCTTTTGAGGCTTGTGCCTTATTGCTAAGAATTAGTTTGGCTGCTAAATTTGCATCCACATCTACGACCTCGCCTTTAGCGATGTCTTTGCCTTTAATGCCGACTGATGTTAATAATTGTATTTTCATAATTTTGTCCTTTAAAAGAGTGCTGAGGCATAACCCCAGCACTTAACAACAACTTAATATTAAGTTATTGCGTCCTGCATTGCTGCAAAGCTTTCTGCATGTCTAACCGCAATATCAACGTCTTGTAATGCAACCACACGAACCGTGCCTGATGCAGAACCTGTTGAGGTATCGATATTAATATCGATGCCACCCCAAGTACCAATAATTAGATCATTCCAATTACCGAATAAGATTGCTGATAAACCAGTGCCTGAGCCTTTAGTAAGGTTTGACGGTACTTGGTTTGATACGGCTGCGTTGTAACCACGTAGCGTGTTACCCTCGCCCCAAACGTACTGACCAGTTGATGATGCTTTCTCAGTTTGTAACAACTTACCACGAACAGAAGCATTAGTTAAGTAACCCAATGCGCCCATGTCTGCGTTGTCAACCGATACTGCTGATTCAAGATCAACAATGTCTGCCCAATCCGGTGCTGCACCATTCGTGCCACCTGCTACTGCGCCGATGCCTGATACATTTAAAATACCAGTCGGTTGATTAGATGAACCCGAACCATTGATCGCTGCGCGGTCAATTTCAAGTGCTAAAGTTGTTGCCAACTCGCTACGGATAAATGCTTCAACATCCATAGATGATTGAAGTAATAAACGGCGTGAAACGTCAGAGAATGCACCCACAGTTGATGGTGATAAAGTTACCTGATCGAACGCTGGCTGTGATTCTGTTACCGCGCCACTTTCAGCTACCCAGTAAGAAGTTGCACCGCCAGTTTGACGTGGAATAGCAATGTTGCCAACCAAATCATTCATCATTGTCGCGCCCAAACCAACAACGCTCATCTTGTTACGAAGCATATCGATGAACGAACCTGATAATAAATCAGTAGAAACCGTGTGGCCACCTGCTGTTGAAGTTGTTACGTTCAAATCACGCATTAATACGTCAGTTGGAATGTAAAAACCTTGTGCGCGTTTGCCTAATTTACCAGCCATAGAATCAGAAGCTTCACGTTCAAAGCCTGCATCGTTCCAATTGCCAGTAACCAAAGCATTCACCGCACGTACGATTGAGAAGCTGTCTGCTTCTTTGTCGCTCATGCCGATTTTAGTATCTTCAATCGCCGCTGTTTTAGGTTGATTTTTAGTGATTGAATCCAATGCTACGCCACGGAATTCATCCATAGAGCGATCATTGCCTTTAAATTGCGCACCAACTTCTTTAAGTTCAGGGTGCTTTGCCACAATGGCATCAATCTCTTGTGAGCGTGCGCGATCCGCCGCTACTGCATCGCGTGCAACTGTTGCTGCATCGATGCTTGGTGTGTTATCATTTTTTTCCATTTTTCTTTCCTTTTTATTAGTTTTTAAATTAGTAATTGTTGTTAAGTTGTCGCCCTGAACATCTGAACGACCAACACCCACGCCTGCATCAGCTGGAATCGGTACACTGGAAATTTCAAAAGGTTGCCAAAGCATGGCTCGATATGTATCCAAGTCCTCTTTGCTTTCCTCTAATTTCATTTCCAAAATACGATAACCAACGGAAATACCGGTACGGATTCCATCAATTACATCTTGAAATATCTCTTGAGCATGAGCTGATTTTGAAAAACGGACAATGGCTTCGCCTCTGCCGTTATTAATATCTGCCGACTCAATTACCCCTATTTGATCATCAGGATCATGATTTAATAGAAGCGGTGCTTTATTTCTCAAACGCCCCAAATCGACACTTTCTGGCGAGTGATCTAACACTTCCATTCCAAAAAATCTTTCGACAGGTGCTTCGCTTGAAAACGATAATGCTACCGTGCGTGCTTCTTCATCAATCGCCGCTCGATCTAAATTAAATGAACGAGTTAAATTACCCGTTTTGATTTGTTTCATTGGCTTTTACCTCATTGTTAATACTTAAATTCAAACCTTTGTCTTTGGCTAATTGTTGCTCATAAGCGAGTTGGTCATATACATCCTCTATATCACCACCTTGCTCTGCCACCACTTCACTGGCGGTTTTAATACCAGCATTAATTGCCTCAGTTGACGCTTTGATGTCTTTGAGTGGATCAACCCAAGTCCACGCCTTTGGTTGCCATCTGATCTGTGTTAATTTATCAAAATCAGTCATGGGTAAACCCAGCGATCCATTCAGCAATTGCATACTTAACCACTGCTCATAAACACGATCCATAAAATGCTGAATCATCCAGTTTTGTTTCACACGCCATTGGTCGCGTTCTTCAATGGTGCCGGATCGAATACTTGAAAAGCTAACGCCCTCGAGATCACTCGCGAGTGAGTTATACGCCACGCCCAAACCACTTGAAATACCGCGCAAAATTGCTTTGTTAAAATCTTTAAATGCACTGGTTGGATGGGTAGGATCAAAAGTAGTAAAGTTGGTACCGGCCGGTAGTTGTGAAAACACACCCGGCTCGGCTGAATCTAACAAATAACCTTGATCATCTTCACTATCACCAATGAACGAATCACCGGCTTCTGAGGTGTAAAAACCCATCTTAGATGCGCCAATTCTTGCTGCAACCAGCTCGGCTTCTTCATAAGCACCCAACATATTGAGCCTACTCATGGCACTGGCCATCCACGTTGCACCGCGAATTTGCTCTGGGCGTTCACCCATAAAGGCGTGAATGATATTGTCCGCATCAATGCGCTCATACCTTGCACCGGCGGTGGCTTCATTTTCAAGATTAACCAATAAGTGATACGCTACCGCACGGCCAGTGGTATCAAACTCAATACCCATGCGAACGATATTGCCGTTGTTTAGTTTTTTATTTAGGTTTTCATCCAAACGATTAGAGTCTAAAAATTGCAATTTAAAACCAAACTGCGAATCATCACGCACCATGCGGATTAACACTTCGCCATCGCGTGCAGCGGTTTCAATAAATAAGCGTTGCATTTCCACAAATGACAAACGACCATCCCATGCACAATTATTGGCCTTTGACCATTTTGTCCAGGCTTGTTCGACAATTCGATTGTGCTTTTGATTGAGTTTGCCTTTAGCGGTTTTGGATTTAACCTGCAAAACCATACCCTTTGCACCCACCACATTTGACACGCACATCTGCAAATACTTACGCGCATAATCATTGTTGATACTCAAATCACGCGCTCGAACGCGCAATACCTTGCCACCGGATTGCAAATCTTTGTTAATATTTTGCGATGTAGTCGTCCAGCTTGACGTTAAACGATCAATCTTTGCACCGGAATACGCACGTTTGGCAACGGCTTTTTTGTGTTTTCTAAAAATGGATAAAAAATTCATACTTAAAACCTTGTTTTAATAATGCCACTGTGGCCTAAACCATTAGCAACACGCTCTGCTCGTTGCTCGCGCACGTATTCAGTACGGTATTTATCACGTAATAAAATCAAATCAGCAATCGGCGTGCGCCCTAATGAGCGACCAGCAATAGAATACGACTCTTGATCCTTTGAAGCTCTGCCCTCAATGGTGGCCTCGATGGAGTCCAATACCTTTTTGACGTGATTTCTAGGATCGGTTGTGGCAGCATCACGGTTGGCTTTGACTTCCCAAGTGCCACTGTCAACAGTGATACGCTCTGAGTCTGAGGTACGAATAATGTACGCTTGCCAGTGATAAACACCTGCGGTGTAGGCTGCTGTTGTTGATTGGCCAACTTCCACGATGTAATCACTGCCGCTTTCTGTTGCAGTGATCTCAATCTCAGTTGAGCCGGCGTTTTCTAAACGCGCTGAATATTTTAATGAATAAGAAGCTATTGGATAATCACTATCCAAATCGCTACGCTTCCAAGCGATACGATCACCGGCAATAATATCGCTCGGCTCAGTGGTTGGGTAGTTTGTAGAGTCAAATAAATTGGCCATAAATCCCTATATCTAGTGTTTTTGAAATATAAAACTACTATATCTAGGTGTTAGTGTCGTAACATTTTTTCAAATGTCAACCCCAATTTAAAACTAATTTACCAACGCGCTGCAAAACCACCGGATTTCTTATTTCTCGGTCTTAATGGGCGCTGTGTTTGTGTAACTTTTGGTTGGATATTAATGTTTTTTTCGTCTTTTCTTGACTCAGTTTTAACTTTATCAGGCTTAGAATCAAATAAATCTTTAATAAAAGGCTCAACAATATCCTCTAATCGTTGCCAATCTTTCTGACTCCACTTGTTCATGCCCAAATGGTATGCCGCCGCCAACGCATACACCGAGCAATCCAGTACCTCGTTGCGCCGATGCGATGGCTTGACCCACTCAGTACGTGGATGGCCTTTGTGATAACGAGTCACTAATTTTTCAGCAGTTAATTGAGCGTAAAACTCATCGTCCAATTCTTTAGAAAAATGCACAAGACCTGCGCCACTTTCAATACCGAATCGACCGTACCAAACGCTCTTTGCAGTGTCCGATCCCACCGGCCATAATTGCACACCACCGCGAATGGTTTTACCGCCAATGGAAATGTCTTGATTGGTTGGCCGTCCGATCACCGGTCGGTTGCGAGTCGATTGTCCTTTGATGGCAATCACATGACGGTGCTTTCTAAGTCGGCAAAAATCATACACCATCTGTGTGTGGTGTCCGCCGGTGTCAATCGCCACTGCGGATAGATTCACACTCGAGCCGGATTCGTGATCCAACTCTTGCAACAACCATTCGTCCAGCTCTGCCCAAAGTTTAGGCGATGCCGGATCACCAAAAAATACTTGATAATCAATCACCCAGCTTTCCTGCCCATCTTTACCAAATGCCCAAATCACCGCTTCGAGTCTGTTGTCCTGCACGTCCACACCGCAAGTGGCAATAAGCGCACCATTTGGTAATTGGCGCAATGGGTATTCTTCTGCTTTTTTGCGTAAATCGTTCATGTCCACGCGGTTGGTTTCCTCATCCCAACACTCGCCCAATGCCGTGTTAATGAATGTTTTTAAAAGGTGTGGATCTTGCTGTGCATCAAGCCATTTTTGTACCAAGTTTGCCCAACTTTCCCACGGTGAATAAAGCGATGATATGTGATACGATCGGCGAGTATCTCGGTAATTATTATCCGGCTTGGTGGCTACCCATTTACCGTGTTGCAACATCTCAAGTTTATCACTTTCTGTAATAACTCCGGCGCAATGCTCGCACATATACACAGCAGTTTCCGGACGCGGTACTTTGTTTGCGTCCTTGCTCCATTTGATGTTTTGCCAATACAACTCTTGCATTCCATCGCAATGCGGACATGCCACATGATACTTGCGCTGATCACCTTTTAAAAACTCACGCTCAACACGGCTCACATCTTTCACCGTTGGTGTTGATCCGATTAAAACCTTGCGCCGTGCAAAGGTTTTTGTTCTGTTTACGGCCAACTCAATCGGATCGCCCTCACCGTCCAAGTCATACGGATAGGCATCAACCTCATCGAGTAGTAAATATCGCACCGGTACCGATCTTAGATCCGCCGCACTATTTGCACCAGCAATAAACAACACACCGCCGTCAAATGCTTTTGAGGTGGTGGTGTTGCCGCTATCCCTTGCGCGTGGATCTGCCACCAATCCACGAAGCACTGGCATGTCTTGGATCATCGTTGCTAAGCGTTGTTTTGAATATCGTTTTGCTAAGTTCTGAGTTGGCTGCACCATCATTGCCGGCGCTGGTGCGCGGTGGATAATGTAGCCGATCATGTTGGTTAATGCCTCAGTAAATCCAAGCTGTGCGCCTTTCATAATCGTAACAAATTCACAACGCGATGATGGCGAAAACGCATCCATGATCTCACGCAAATACGGTGTGCGATTGGTGCGCCATCTACCAGGCTCGGCCGCATAAGTTTGACCAAGCAAACGATACTCATCCGCCCATTCACTCATCGGCTCTTGCGGATCAGGTTTTAATCCGGCAACGATGGCATCGAGTGCCAACCGCTCACCACTAACATCAACCGTTGGTATCTGTTTCTGTTTCATTTTTAATTTCAATCTCTACCGGCTCACTCACTAATTTAGCAAACTCGCTTTCCATATCAAACAAGATCTGATTAATCTCACCCTCAATCATGCTGTGGATTTCGTGATGATCATCCTCACCGGCCAATGGTTGCGACAATCTATCCGCCACCGTCTGCAACGAATTACGCACACCGCGTGCAGCGGTAAATATTGCCCGTTTGGTTTCATCCGCTCGAAGCAAATCGCCTCGAAGTTCTGCATCGTTCATCTCAGCAATATTGGCCTGCGCAGTAATCAGCCGAGTTTTCTCACCATGCTGATCCGTATTCGCCACCCCCCCAAATGCACGTTCACGCAAAAAATTAATATAGCCTTGCGTTGATTTTGTTAAATCGTATTCACCTCTGCCAAATTTAACAATCACATTCGCATCTTTGAGTTGTTGCACACGCCGATCCGTTAGCATTAAAAATGCTGACAGTTCTTGCAGTGTGCATTTATCTTTGTAAGTCATTGATTAATAACGAATTCCTTATATATATACTGAAACTAATAAAATAGAGGACTTGCGAATTACCCTCAGTGCATCCGCGTCAGGAGTACCTTTTTTATTCTGACTGGTCATCGAGCTGTTGATAATGCTTTCTCTAAACTTTTATTCAAATTCTTTTTAAATTTAGAATTAACAACACCCTTACCGATCTTGTAGAAAGGGAATCGTTTGCGATAGCTAACCACTGGCTCAAACCCAACCATTAACTTAATACCTCTGTTACGCTTGCCACCAGTCCTTTCCCACACACCATCAATGTTCTTAATCTTGCCAATGAATTGATTTTTATTCTTAATAAAGCCTTTGCGCCTACCAGGAATATTACCAAACTTATTCAGCTTTGCGTGCTTGTACGGCACACCAATGCGACCAGTACGCTTACCACCCTCGACTTGATACTTGAGATACTTAGCCTGTATTGGTTTAATAAACACACTGGCTTCTTGATTGTTTTTGTTTGACCATTTAATTTTAAAAGCATTTTGAGTAAAGCTTGTTGGTCGGTCGAGCTTCTTGGATGTTTGTGCTTTCTCTGCTTTCATTACATCTTTGGCCGTGTTGTTAATGCCTAATGATATTGCAAACGGTAATTGCTTTTTCTCAATTCGAGTAAGCGTTTTATTTAATTCCTTGATATTATCTTTAACGATTAAATCCAACATAATTTAACTTCCATAATATTATTTTAACTTCCATTTACCAAACGGATTGCGACCGTTGAATTTAATCTCATACACCTTTTGCCATTTAAAGCACGTTGTGTACGACACATCCAACTGATTGGCCGCATCCCTAATTGTTGATCCTTGCTCTGCTTTACGCGCCAAGAACAACGCCACTGGCTCACCAATGCGAACCTCTACACGTTGTTGTAGTTTCATAGCGTGTAATAATTACCACGATCACCCTCTACAAACTTAACTTCAACACCGGCCTTGCGTAACACATCCACCACTGCACCTAAGTTCTTGATGTTGTATTGCTCACGCGCGTAAGGCGGTGTGATGTTTTTGCCCTGCTCTAAATGTTGACGCACCACATAAGCCTGCGACCCCTCACGAAAGTAATTCGTAAAGCGTTTATTATCACGCGAGCATTTATACATATACACCATTCCACCGCCAATCACCGCACCACTTGCTAATATTATTAATTCCATACTTAATCCCCTAAAAAAATATACAACATGATTGCGGTATATAACCCAATCAAACCAATAACAAACTCAATTGCTTCCATTTACTTCCCCTTTTAACTGATCAACCAATTGCCTAATCACATCCAAGTGATGCTCGCAATCTCTATTGTCTTTATTACCAATCGCAAACAACAAATAATCCACCTGCTGCTTAATCGCGTTTGCCGCCTTTAAGCATTGATTCGCACTGTGATACCTCATGCCACTTTCCTATTTTTAAAATAGTCCAGCACCTCGCGTTGGTGTTCGAGTATCGCCCCATGCCCTGCTTTTTCAAACGGTGACATGTGAAAATCAATCATCTTTTTGCATTCGCAATAAGTCCAACCGCGTGTTGATTCCATGTAACGCATAAACATCACATGAATGTGTTGTGGCACTTTGTTAAACGCATGATCAGCAAAGAATCTAAACCGCGCATGATCATCCGCATCGTTCCACAGCCTTAAATAATCTTTGGATTTTTCTTCTTTAACCTCTATCACCACCACTGGTGCAACATTGATTTTTAAAATGCAATTAATAAATTGGTCTATTGTTGGTGGAAAACCCTTGCCATTAACGTCTGCCCATAAATCACAAGCGGATTTAATATTGTCCTCAGTCAGTCTGTCTGCATCTACTTTTTTGCCGAGTTCCTCTGCCCATATCAATGTTTGTTTGGCTTGGTGTTTTTCATCGTTCTTATAATTCGGCACAAATCTAACTGTTAAATAACCCAATATCAAGGTCGCCGTTTTTTTGTATATTTCATTCATCAGTTTAATAATCCTCTGTTCAGTTGTTCAAGTCCCGTTCCAAATGACAACCCAGTATCAGCATCAATCCCTTGCGCTGCTAATTCAGCACGCCGGATCAATGTCATTGGTTGGTTGTTTTTCCTTTCGTTTTCTCTTGTTTCCCACGTCCTAATCGCTGATTGCCAACACTTCATTTTATTTTTTCCAACATACCAACCCTTTGATTGATAAAAATCAACGAATGATTGTGCATTAACCGAATTTTTACGATCATTGCAATAAGCTCGAACATCATCAATAGTGGGTGGATTAAATCGTTTACCCCCCTTTTTAGTTCTATTGGTTATGTTCTTGGTTAGTTCTTTGCCCGTTACCGTTTTGGTAACCCCCATGCCCGTTACCGTTTTGGTAACCGTTGGAGTTACCGTTTTGGTAACCGTTACTGAATTGGTAACGGTTACCAAATTGGGCGCTGTTATTTGATAGCGCGTTGATTTTGAAAATCCACCCTTACCAGTCTTGGTCAACCATCCTAAATCAACTAATTCTGAGGTTGTTTGTGATATTCGAGTGACTGGCATACCACATCGACCTGATAACTTTTCACGGCTTGGCCACACAGTGTTGGTGTTCTTGCCTCTGAATGATAACAAGGCGATTAATACTTTGATTTGTCTTTTGGTGAGTCTTTGATCTTGGATAACCTCGATTGGAGTGATTGCGAATATATCTTGACTCATCGTTGCAATTCCTCTTGATCCTTAGTTATGTCTTTAAATCCATAACAATCTGATCCAAATTGCGGTTCAAATTCTTGTCTGTCTTGATTACGCACTCTTGGATCCGGTGCATTGATTTTATGCCGACCACAAATTCTGGCCAATTCGCACTTGCTGGTACATATTGCAAACATATTCCCCCTATCTTGTTCTTGTTTATAATTCACATAATGTGAGATAATAAAACTATGAATAAATTAAATAAAAATATCAGGCCTCAAATCCTCGCGCTTAATTGCGCCATTAGTCAGCAATTCAATCTCTATAGCGCGATGTACTGGAATTTGCCTTACTTTCCAGTTAGAGATCGTGGTGGGCGCAATACCCAACAATTTAGCCAACTCAGTTTGGTTTTTAAAGTGTTTCATAATTTTGTCCATGAGCAAAATTATACACATAATGTGTTTAATTTTATTAAAAAATAAAATGATTACAAGAATTAATAATTTACTCAAAGAAAAAAGCTTTACCAAAGTTAAATTAGCAAAACAAATTAATGTATTACCGCAAACTTTAGGTAACTGGATGATGCGTGGCCGCATACCAAACAATATGGTTGTACGCATTGCTAATGCTCTTAACGTAACAGCTGATTATTTACTTACTGGCAATAACAAAACACCTGACAACACTATTAGTTTTGAGTTATTAAACATCAAGGATTACAAGGGCAGTGATCTCGCTAAGTTTGATAATATTCACGATGTCTTTACCGTGGATCGCGAATGGTTTATTGATGTCTTTAAAAAACAACCAACACCCACCATGAAGATTGTATTTGCCCAATGCGAATCAATGCAGCCGACTTTTACACAAGGCGATTTTCTACTGGTTGATACGGACGACACCAACATCAACGATGGTGTTTATATCTTTAAAGTTGATGATCGATTGTTTATTAAACGCTTGCAAATAATGCCGGGCAAAATATTAGTTATTAGTGATAACAAAAAATACGAGTCATTTAACCTACCCAGCGATGCAGTCATAATCGCAAAGGTAATTGACTTGTGGAAACATGACACACCATAGGGGAAATATTATGTCGCACTATTACTCAATCAGAGGCAGAATTTATCCTTAAATGGTTGGATTCCAATCGAGCTGGTAGAGAGGAATATCCGGGCAATGTGATCTATCCAAGATTACAAAGAATGCTTGAAGATAATTTACTCGATGATGATGAGGAATTAGAATTATTAACTTTATTAATGGACATTACTGGTGGTGCTCAAACTTTTAATAAACCAATATCGAATTCAACAACATTGCCATTATCAGATCCTATGCCGGAAATTACTTACAAAAACAAAGCATTTGTTATTACTGGAACACTGCTTAAATACAAACGATCCGAAGCAAAAGAAGTGATTGAAAATTTAGGTGGTAAAGTTGTTGGCGCACCATCTTCTCTTACTGATTATTTAATCATTGCACAGCTTGGATCTAAAGATTGGATGCACTCTACTCATGGCAGAAAAATAGAAAAAGCCGTTAAATTAC
>Ga0257122_1000941_pt1 | contig 22687 bp, 26 predicted proteins | sample SI106_120metaG_FD_190146 | JGI IMG/M metagenome (GOLD analysis project Ga0257122, IMG submission 190146) | Marine microbial communities from Saanich Inlet, British Columbia, Canada - SI106_120 | ecosystem: Environmental > Aquatic > Marine > Inlet | place: Canada: British Columbia | collected... | reverse complement strand
TAGACTATAAAAAACCAATGGACGTGTACCAAGAAAGTATAAAATTGAACCAGAATAAGAAGAAGGCTTCTTAGGATGTTCTATATAAGAAATTTTAAAAAGTTGTCAGAGGTTTTGGGGTGATAAAGGTTTTGTTAATGTTTTTAATAAATTAACTGATAATGGATAATGCATGAAAATTAAGAACTTTGTTAAAAAAAATCTGAGCTATATTAATAAAAAAATTAGTCCAACTAAATACAGAAAATTAAGCTCTATTATAAATTTTGTGGTTCATCCAACATTTCGTGCTGGAGTAATTAATTATTTTTTTAATAAGAAATCTGTATTAAGAGAAGTTGAGGCTAATACGCCGCTCCCTAGAAGTTTGTATTTCGAAGGTACAAATGTGTGTAACGCTGATTGTGTATTCTGTCCATACACAAGAATGAAGAGACCAAAAACAACTATGACGATGGATTTTTTCAAAGATATTGTGGATCAATATGTATCAATGGGTGGAGTATCTATTGGTTTCACTCCAATTGTTGGAGACCCTTTGGCGGATAAGTTTTTGTTAGATAGAATTGACTATTTGGATTCAATTGATAATATTAAATACATTAGTTTTTATACCAACGCTATTGCATTAAAACCAGAAAAAATAGACAAACTTGTTGACTTTAAAAATACCACTATTAATCTTAGTATTAGTTTTGGTGGGCACGATCAAAAAACATTCCATAAGATAATGGGAGTTGATAAATTTAGACTAGTAAAAAAACATATTTTATATTTTCTTGATGTATTAGAAGAAAGAGCGCATGACAAGTTAAATATTAAGTTTGATTTTCGTTTTCCTGATAATAGCAAAAATGATTCATTCGCAGTGCGTGTTAAAGAGTGTATTGATAAAGGCTTGGTAAGAATGGATTCAGTTGAAGGAAACTTTGATACATTTGGTGGACTTATGACTCAAGAAGATTTAGATAGGGCGGATCTTGGGCTGACTATGGATTATGGTTATCCAAAGTTTGGCCCATGTGAGATACCTTTTACTAAACCGTTGGTTTTAGCCGATGGACGTTTAAATGCTTGTGCTGAACGTGATTTAGAGACCGACTTAACAGTTGGTGACTTAAAGGTCGAGAAACTTAGAGATCTCCTTTATGGTTCACGTATGCAGGAGTTTGTTAAAAGCTTCTATCGATCAGACTCGTTACCAGAGGTGTGCAAACAGTGCTCAGTTTATTCATCAATTTACTTTCTTAAGGCTAAAGTTTGGAAAAAGGACCTGAATTGGGTGGATTCTAAACAAGATATCACGCTAGAAAATAAAAGTTAATTTTATCTAAAGAGCAAGATGCAAAGAATTTATATTGGTATTGTCGGTACGGGTAAGTTTGCCATGCAGCATGCCAAAATTTGGCAATCATTGGACTCGGTGGAATTATTGGGTGTATATGGCAGTAATAAAAAAAGATCCGAACTATTTGCAAAAAAATATAATTGCAAGGCATTCTCGGATTTTAACAAAATGTCAAGAGAGTGTGGTTTAGTTGATATTGTTACTATGAACAACTTACATGCAGATTACGCGCTTAAAGCTATAAGATCTAATTGTCATGTTGTTATTGAAAAGCCACTTGATATTGATTTGGAAAAAGCTAGGCAGGTTGATACAGAGGTTAAGAAAAATAATGTTGTGGCTAAAGTAATTAGCAACTATAGATATAATTCCAATTTTCGTAGAATGAAGCAATTGTTGGATTCTGGTAAAGTTGGCAATATTTATAAAGGAAGGGTAACTGTAATTTGGCCTCGATCCGAAGAATATTATTTGTCTAACAATGGGTGGAGATCTGATAGAAATAAAGTTGGCGGTGGGGTTCTAATCCATCAGTGTATCCATCATATTGATTTACTTCATTGGTTTTTTGGAGAAGTTGAAGTTGTTAATGGCAATCCTACTGATTTTATTAGCAATGAAAATGGTGTTGGAAGTGGCGTTGAAAGAACATTCACTGGAAAATTATTGTTTGCAAATGGAGTGGAAATAGATTTGTTTTTAACTACAATGCCTAATGAAAGATTAGTTGAAAAGATTGAATTGTATGGGGATAAAGGAAAAATTGTTGCAAATTCAGGTCTATGTTATATTTCTAATTTGGACAAAGCATACCAATTATTAAAAAAGATTTTTAAAATAAATAGTCAAAAAACAAATGAACACTTAAGATTTCAGTTTGTTGATGCCATTACATCTATCCAAAACAAAACTTATGCAAACAATTCTATAAAGAATGGATTGAGTTCACTTGAAACTGTAAATAGACTATATAATTCCAAATCTAATATAAATATAAATATAAATGATTAACATTTGCATTATTGGTGCCGGAAGGATAGCTAAAATTCATGCTAAAAATCTAAGTACAATTTCTGGAGTTAATATATTGTATATAGTTGATAAATCTATTGAGGTTGCAACAGAATTAGCTATTAAATATAATGCCAAGGTATCTAGTTTGAATGATGCGTTAAAAGATCCGCTAATCAATGCAGTGGTTATTTTAAGCCCGACACACACACATGCTGATTATATGGAGCTTGCAGCTAAAGCTGGAAAACATATTTTTTGTGAAAAGCCTATTGATTTAGATGTGTTAAAAACAAAAAAAACTTTAAAAATTATTGAAGATTGTGGAATTGTATGTGCAATCGGATTTAACAGAAGACATGACCCTCAGTTTAATTTACTGAAAAAATCAATTATTGAAGGAAAAGTTGGCGATGTTCAAATTGTTAGCATCACAAGTAGAGACCCAGAGCCCCCTTCTTTAGATTATGTTGAATCTTCGGGCGGTATTTTTAAAGACATGATGATCCATGATTTAGATATGGCTAGATGGCTATTAAATGATGAGCCTGTTGAAATAATTGCCACTGGAAGTTGCTTGATTGACTCAACATTTGGCGATTATGAAGATTTTGATACTGCTGCAGTCACTATTAAGACTAATAGTGGAAAAATATGTCAGATAAATAACAGTAGAAAGGCAGTATATGGCTATGATCAAAGGATTGAGGTTTTTGGATCAAAAGGGATGCTTCAGGCAAACAATAACACCAATACTCAATTGTCGTATACCAATGAAAATGGTGTCCAAACAGAAAAGCCACAGTATTTTTTTCTTGAGAGGTACAAAGATTCATTTAAAAATGAAATGTTAGATTTTGTTAAATGTATTAGAGAGGGGGGGGTGCCATTGGCTAATCATAACGATGGATTAGCTGCCTTAGAGTTATCAGAAGCCGCAATAAAATCTATAAGTAGTGGTAAGATGCAGATTATAACTAAATTATAATACTCTTCTTTTTTGAATTACGTCCTACTCTGCATATTGATGCAGTCAAATATCGACGTTAAACTGATATAAGGAAAATATGAAGAAAATTAATATCGCAATTGTTGGAGTTGGGTCTTGTGCCAGTGCTTTAGTCCAAGGAGTTGAGTTTTATTCAAACACCTTGGAGAGTGTTGGGTTGATGTATGCAGATATAGGTGGGTACACACCAATTGATATAAATTTTATTGTTGGATTTGATATTGACTCTAGAAAAGTTAATAAAAAAATAAGCGAAGCTATATATGAAAGTCCAAATTGCAACATGGCAGTCATTCCAAAAGGTAGTAAATTCACTCAAATTTCTGAAGATGCCATTGTATATAGAGGGCCAACATTAGATGGTATTGCAGAACATATGCTCGATATAGATAAATCTATATCATTTGATGAATCAGCCGAGAAAGAAATTGACGCCAAGAAATACCAAGAAATACTGAAAAGTAATAATGTAGATGTTATTCTTAATTACGTTCCTGTTGGCGCTGAAAACGCAGCTAAATTCTACATAGAAAATGCAGTATTAGCCGGTGTGAGTGTGGTTAATTGTATGCCATCTTATATATCAACTGACAATATGAAAAGCTTGGAAGGGCTTGCAATTAAGAATAATGTAACAATTATTGGCAATGATATGAAAAGTGCATATGGAGCTAGCAGGCTGAGCGAAGTTTTACAAGGAAGTATGATGGATTCTGGTCTTATGGTTACCCAGCATATTCAAATGAATATGGCTGCAGGCACTACTCAGGGCGAGGAGTCTATTGCAAATGGAAGAACTGCAAATACTGATTTTCTAAATATGGCTGATGAATCTAGGCTTTATAATAAAAAAATCTCCAAAGAGAATGTTTTAACCGGGCAAATTACAACTAGGAACGGTTCTGCGAAAGGTATGACTATGTTTGCTGGCCCCTCTTTAACAGTGATGCAGAGACCTGGTGGAGATTACAAGGCAACCGATAATAAAATATGCAATATTGACATGGTTGCTTATGGGTTTGCAGGTGCAAGGTACGAGCTGACTTGCAGATTATCTGTGCAAGACTCGCCTAATAGTGGCGGTATTGTTGTTGATGCTATTAGATTTTGCAAAGTTGCTAGAGAAATGAATATTGTTGGTTATCTTAGAGGTCCTAGTGCCTGGACTCAAAAAACGCCTCCAGTGGATATGATAACCTCTGATGCAAAGTTTGAATGTGATGCTATGGCACGACGAGAATATACAAAAATCACTCTAAAACAAAAACGTGAAAATATTGATATAACTAACCTCGAATATTCTAATCATAATTCCACTACAGAATATGAAAATTAAGGTTTTAAAGAATGAAATTCAAAAGAAAATTTTTAAAAAGTACACTGGTTAAAAGTATAGTAAGTATTTTGCATTCTATAACTAGAAGAAGTAAATTTAACTTTATTTGGGTACAAAATTACATCTTTCGTAAAATTTATTGGAATTTATTCCTCAGAAATAGCGCTCCAAAAAATGTTCAAATTGAATTTAGTACACTTTGTAATAGGAGGTGCTCTTATTGTCCAGTATCAAGTGAACCCCGTCCAAAAGGCTATATGAGCGGGATATTTGCAAAAAATGTGCAGGTTTGATTAATTAGTATCAACCATATTTTTGTACTTATTATTAATCGAAGTGGAATTTTTTAAAGAGCTATATTGATGGATATTTATGATTTTGATGGTGTTGTGTCAACAGGGCAATACACACCAAAAGTTGGGGACATTATTCTAACTGGTCGATGCTACCATGAATGTGATGTTGTTTATGAGTATCTTATTGATAATCAGATATCTGGTGTAGCAGTTTTCTTCAATCCTATGCATATCAACCATAGAGGGAACCATACTTTAGGTTCAAGAACCTTGTCTGGTAAGCATAAGGCAAATGTAATAAAGCAACTAAAGTTGAATGGATGTGAAATTGGAAAGATATTTGAGGATGATCCGGTTCAGGCAAAAATTATTAGAATATCATGCATAGATGTAGATATAGTGAATGTTAAACCTACAGTCGAGTTCTAAATGTTGAAAAGAATTATAAGAATTTTATTGAGCCTATTAGGCTACTCTGTTATAAGAAAAACTTCAGTTGAAAGTCGTCTGGAGTATCTAGGAGTCAATAAGAAAAAAATTGGAAGAGGACTGCCAACCTTATATTCATGCCTAGTTGAAAAATATTTTCTTAAGCAAAAGAATGATTTCATTTTTGCTATTATCGGGGCACATGATGGAGAATCGTCATCCGATGTGTATACTATTCTAGCGAATAATAATGTTAAAGGCGTTTTGGTGGAGCCAAATCCTAATGTTTTTCCGAAACTTGAAGAAGCATATAAAAATAATAAAAAAGCTATTATAAAGAACTATGCCATATCAAAAACTGAAGAAAAATTGCCATTCTATATGGTAAATGAAGAGGCATTTTTCTCACAAGAACATATATGGTTAGATACAATTTCATCTTTTGATATTAATCATATAAATAAGCATATTAAGAATCTTAAAGCAGTATCTGGCAATATAGAAAAAGTAATCAGATTAGACGTAGATTGTATTTCTCTTCAAGAATTATTCGCATCGACCGGAATAAGTCATTTAAGTCTTTTGCAAATAGATACCGAAGGTTATGATGCTCAGATTATAAGGCAAATATCACAACTAGGTTTTTACCCAAACATTTTATGTTTTGAATATATTCATTTGTCAGATAATGAGATTGATTATTGTATTAATTGGCTTAATAGGCATAATTATGCATGGAGATATGAAGGTCTTAATATATATGGCGAATTACAAGTAAAGGAGTAGTTATGTCTGGACCGGGGTCTTATTTAGTTGGAAAAGAAGAAAGAGAAAATATATTAGAGGTAATTGATTCTAAGTATCTGTTTAGGTATGGCGATTTGGATGACCCTGCCTTTACTAAGAAAGTGTATACATTGGAGCGTGAGTTTTCTAATTATATTGGGGTTAATTATTGTGTGGCTACAGTAAGTGGCACAATGGCATTGTACAATGCTTTAAAAACATTAGGTATTGGTGAGGGTGATGAAGTTTTAGTTCCTGGGTACACTTATGTAGCCAGTTTTACTGCTGTAATTTCAGTGGGTGCGGTACCTGTATTAACTGAAATTGACGAGAGCCTTACTATTGATCCTGACGATATCTTAAGAAAAATAACGGCACGTACCAAATGTATTATGCCTGTACACATGATAGGCAACTCTTGTGATATGGATAAAATCATCAGTATTGCAAATAAACACAACCTTTATGTTGTTGAAGATTGTTGTCAAGCCGCTGGAGCATCGTATAAGGGTAAAAAAGTAGGATCCTTTGGAGATTTTGCTGCATTTTCTTTGAATTACTACAAGACAATAACTGCAGGAGATGGCGGACTGTTGGTTACTAATGATAAATCTTTATATGAATCAGCTTTTGCATTTCATGATCAGGGTCATATTCCTAATCGTGCCGAAAGTGCAATTGGTAATCGTAATATTATAGGTCTTAATTTAAGAATGAATGAGTTAACGGGAGCTGTTGCCTTGGCGCAATTGGGGAAAATTAAGTCCATTGTAGAAACATTGAGAAATAAGAAAAATCTATTAAAAAGCCGTATTGATATTAATCCTGAAAAAGAAAAATGGAGGGTAATTAATGACGAGAGTGGGGAATGTGCGTCAATTATGACAATAATTTTCAATGATTCGCTTACTGCCGAAAAAGTGGCCACTATGTTAGGTACAGTAACAGTTTCAAAATCCGGATGGCACGTGTATTCAAATATGGAACATATCAACAACCACCTTGAGAAATTATCATACCCAAATAGACTTGGCGCGTTACCAGTTACTGATTCCCTGCTTGAAAGATCTGTAAATATCAGTATTGGTGTTATTGATGGCGGTCTAGGTTCTGGATTTGGGATCAATATTAATTCTGATGAAGATGAAATAATAAGTGTAGCAGCAGAAATTAATCAAGCTCTTGCAAGTTTTTAGTGGAGTGGCTATGAATTTTCCTGTATTTGATAAGATGTATAAATGCATATCAAACTATGATTTATATCTTATGCCAAAAGGTATTTATAAGACAAGGGATATAGTGGTTGATAATTATTTATATCCTATGTACTTTATCAAATATGATTCATATTATCTTGTAAGTACTTCTGTATTTGGGCTAATTAAGCATAAAGGTACATTTAATCGTAATCCAAACTTTCAAACAACTGATTTTTTTAGACCTACATTTCAGACAATTGATAAAGATATTATGAGGGCCAGAACTGAATACAGAAGAAGTACAAATGAGTATTCGGATCCAATTATGATTGCAGATATGGCAGCAGGTTTAATGCAAGAGTACATAACTAAAATTGAAAAAAAATTTCCAGATCATGCGCATATATTAATGATGGGTGGTAAAGACTCTCAAAATATTATCCTTACTGAAAGAAAGAGTAAATGGATAGTGATTAGCGGTGATCCCAATGCCGATATAAATAAAAAATTTATTAGTGATAATAATGTTGAAATAGAAGATTTTATTGCTGTTTCAAATAATTCTGACGATACGATGATTGTAAAGGAGATTATAGCCTCTGACTGTTTTTTTGATGTTGCTCATTTTAGATATATGGTAAAGATTAAGCAAGTAGTAAGTCGGTACCATGGGAAGGCTATTATTTGGTATGGCTCAAGTGGTGATGGCTGTTTTACAAGAAATAACAATCATTTGTCTAAGGATTATTATAATGTCCACGATTTGCATGTAGGGATGGCAATGGGGATATGGCACCAACTTGGAAAAAATATATTTAATTGTCCTGTGCTTAGTCCGTATCAATCCCCTATGTTTTTAGATAAATTATTTTATAGATATGATCCATATTATGTTGATAAATATTCAGGAGATCTTAGGGTTTTAATTGGTAACAAGTTATTTCAAAAAGATGTGATTTATCCAGATTCAAATCCAGAACCTATGCCCTGGAGTAGAATTTATAGTAGAAACAGGTCTATTGAGAAATATATAGAGCAATTAAAGATCGATAATGTTCCTGTTAAAGTTAGATATTTTTCTAGTATGCGTGTAAAAATTACAGAAAAAATAATATTTTTACTTGACAAGTATTCAAGTAAAAGAAGGACAAAATTATCTTTTATTCTTTTTCCAATTAGAAAACATATGGCAAAATATTTTAATTTTCTTAAAGTAGAAAGGTTTAATTTTAAGGAGATATAGGTGGCTAATTTATCAAGAAAAGGCTATGATCGGAATTTGGCACAGTTTAATAATTGGACAGATCGTTATGATTTTGCCTATGATAGCAAGGGAGTTATTGGTAAAAAAATGTGCATGATTGGGTATGGGGTAAAATCATTTAATATAACAATGCCTGTCATATGCCAAGATTATTATTACTCTATAGATCAATTTTTAATAATTAAAGATGGGAGAATAGTATGACTCAATTTATAGAAAAATTTTTAAGGATAAAACAGTTTTTTTATCTCATCTTCTCAAAAAAAGAAAATATTAGTACCTGCCCTTTATGTAAAGAAAGCTGCCTAAGTTTATTTTCAAATCAAAAGTATAGGGCTATTAATTACAAGCTAAAAAAATGCTGTAATTGTGATTTGGTAGTTCAGAGTCCAAGGTTAACTCAAGCATCATTGGAAAAATATTATAAATATAATTATCGTGGAAAGACTTTTCAAGGCCATAAAAACTCGCTGTTTAACCGTGGAAGGAGAAGGGGGGAGTATATAAATAAATATCTATTGCAAAATGATAAAAATTTAATAATTGACACACATGCAGTTATATACGAGGTTGGGTGTGGGTATGGTGGAATTCTTGATTTTTTTAAGTGTAAATATAAGTGTCAAGTATACGGTAGCGATATAGATATTAGTATCAATAGATTTTCTCAGAATCAGGGTTTAAATATAAAGCAAGGCTCTATAAATGTTTTTAACAAAGGCCTGGCTGATATTGTTATCCTTAGCCATGTATTGGAGCATATTTCTGATCCAGTGAAATTTATAAGAGAAGTTGTAACTTTAATTAAGGATAGTGGAGTGATTTACATTGAAGTTCCTGGTATTAAAAATCCAAAAGTTATTAATAGTAACCTAGGAGCCCAGCCTGGACATCTTATTTATTACGATAAAGATACTTTGACCAAGGTTTGTGAAAAAGAAAATCTAAGTGTTGTTTCATCAAATGAAATTGTACAAATTTTGGCAAGGAAGTGTTAGAAACTAGTCCTACAAAGATTAATTATATTGTTGAAAGCAAAGCATGGGTTCAGTTTAAGCGTATTAAGTACCTGCAAAAATATCAATCTAAATATTCTTTTAGTTCGTATACCATAGGACAATTTTATTGGATGTGGAAAATAGGATTGTTGCGTAATCAGCCAATCTACTTTTCTTCTTGGAGAATGGTGTTCGGGTTGTTAAAAAAACATCCTGACTTATTTACTGATAGTCATTTTTCTTATTTTTCAGCAGCTGTAACAAGCCATTCAAATATTGGTGGTGGTCTAAAATCAGAATTGACCACGCCAGGCAGAACTCGGAAGGATGCCTATACTTTGGCTACCCGCCTGTTAAAAAGATTTAAAGTTGTTTCGGTTAATTCAATGGAGTTGTATAACTTACTGAGACCAGAAATTCTAAATATTTATTATTGCCCAAATGGTGTTGATAGTACAGTATTTACAGCAAAGGATAGAAAGAAGTTTAATTCATCAAATATTGTGATAGGGTGGGTCGGAAAAGATCGCTCTGCAAAGAATTATTTAGTTATTAGGGAGTCGCTTAAGGTTCTAAAAAGAGAGCACAATATCAATTCAAAAATAGTACTACTTAAAAGCGGATTAAAAGGCTCAATGCTTAATACCTCTCAAATGTCAAATTACTATAAAGAGATAGATTTTTATTTATGTGCGAGCTGGAATGAAGGAACTCCTAATCCAGCCTTAGAGGCGGCTTCATCTGGTGTTCCAATTGTAAGCACTAAAGTTGGTAATATGCCAGAACTTATAATAGAAGGAGAAAATGGTTTTTTCATCGAACCAACAGTTGACTCTATAGTTGAAAGGTTTGTGGATTTATCCAATATTTCTATTGAAAAGTATACTAAAATTAGTTTAGATATAAGAGAAACTGTTGACAATAGCTGGTCCTGGGATGAGAAAATAAAAGGTTATATCGATGTTTTTAATAAATTAACTGATAGTAACTAACGTATGAATTATTTTAATTTTCTTAAGGTGGGAAAATTCAACTTTAAGGAGGGTCTAGATGGATAACTTAACAAGAAAAGGTTATGAGTGGAATTGGACGCAGTTTAATAATTGGACGGATCGTTATGATTTCGCTTATGAGAGTAAAGGAATTATTGGTAAAAATACCAAGATGTTTGGTATTGGAAGCTGCTTCGCAGAAAATGTAGTAAAGTATATTTCATCCAAAGGTGTCAAGGCGAATTTTTTCCCTGGAAACTCTCGTTTTTATGATATTTTATCTGTTAAGCAGGTTTTTGAGCACTTGTTCGATAATAAAACTTATAAGAAGAAAGATATGTGGAAAACTTCAAATGGTAGATGGAGGCACCCTTTTAGACATCCGGGCAAGGTTTATAAGACTCTTGACAGTCTTTGGAAGGAAGATCGGCAAATAAATGATTTGGCAAAAAAATACATCTTATCAGCAGATGTAATTGCGATAACTATTGGTGGCTCTGAACTTTGGCGCAATCCTAATACTAAACTGGGTTATACAACTATACCATTTCCAGATGTATTTAATGATCAAATGCCAAATATTGCAGAGGTTTACACCCTAACTTTTCAAGAGCATCTTGATTGCTTAGATTTTATTTATAAAACTATTAGAAGAGTAAACCCAAAGGCAGAATTAATATTTACTGTATCACCTCACAGAATGACATTTACTGTTTCTGAAAAAGACGTTGTGCAGGCGACTTGTCAGGGTAAATCTACTATACGTACTGCTGTTGGGGAGTTTACTGACAGGATAAAAGAGAATGCAAGCTATTTCCATAGTTATGAAATTGTCGAGTATGCAGAGTATCCAGAGCTATTTTACGATTCAGATTTTCGTCATGTAAATAGATTTGCTATAGAGGTTGTTATGAATGAGTTTATTCGATTATTTGCAAATAGTGAACTTTACAATGAAAATGACTATAGTAAAATTGCAACAATGTACAAAGATAAGAAAAATATTTTAGCAATTCAAGAAATTGTTAAAGAGCAAAAACAAAAGTTTAATGTGATTGATGCTGTCAATAGGGTTAAGAAAGCAATATTGCTATTTTTACTTGTTTTTAAAAAATAGAAACGTGACAGATCCAGTAATTATTTATTGTTGTAAGGGTTGGTCGCACCTTTGTTATGCCATTTGGTCTGTGAGATCCTTGAAGCGATTTAATTATAAAGCGATAGAGGTGATTGTAGCCAATGAAGTTGAAAAGTCTTTCTTTGTTAGTCATTGCCCTGGTGTTGTTTGTAGTGTATTAGATGCAGATTCTAAAGATTATCCCGCATTTAGTTATAAGCCTTTTGTGCTACAAAGATATATAAAAGAAATTGGTATACATTATGTTGACCGGGATATTGTAATTTGTGATGCTGATATCCTTTGGAAAAATGACCCAAAACTACTATTTAATAGGTTTGAAAATATGAATTGGGTGCATAAAATAACAGCCATCAATCCGTCAGATTATGAAAGGAATTTGAATGAAGTGCGGGAAGCTGATATCGGTTTAATTACTTTATTGAATTATAAAAATAAATTTGACATTGAAATCTACCCTAATTATAGGGTTAATGCTGGATTATTCATGCTACCAGAGAAAAGTTTTGGCAGTGTTATTAACAATTGGATGGATAAAATTTATTCACTATCTGCGAATGAAATGAAAATGAGTGAGGCTTTGTTGTCATTAACTTATGCAGAAATGAATATTAACCCAGTTTGCGATGAGAAAGATATAAAGCATTATGGTGTTGAAATTTTTAGTTCATCGCTGAATACATCTTCCTTTGTCGTTGCTAATAAAGATTTAAAAGAAGACCAATATACTGGATATGAAACAGCGCAGCATTATTATGGAGATCAACGCAGGCTGATGTTCAAGCATGCTAAAGAAATGGGCTTTGATTATGATAACCTGTCTAGAGTGGCAAATTTTGATTTAATAAAAAAACAACTAAAATCAATCCCAAAAATTCCAAAAAAAGTTTTAAGTAGAGTTAAAAGAATTTTTAAAGAGGTTGTTTGATGTCATCTAATAACAAGCCTTCCTGGGCAACTCAAACTCAAACTACCCCTCCTGATTTTGGTCTGGCAAAGCTAGTGCCAAGCTGGTGGCTAAATTGGGCTGTAAGGAGAAGAAGAGATAAGAGTAGGGTTATTATTTCTAGTGCAGCAGAGATTTGTGATTTTGAAATAGGGAAAATTTCAATTGTTATTTTATCTTGTAAACGATTACCAGAATTACAGAGATTGGTTAAAGGGCTTGATAGTTTTATAAGAAATATAGAGGCCTATTCCAAGGTAGAAAAGATATTGGTTGACAATGGCTCTGGATATGAGTTAGTGGAATGGGCCGAGAAAAGTAATTTTTTTGATCGTATTATTGCACATAAAAGTAATCTTGGCATGGCGGTTGCGCTAGATGATGCTTATATAAAGGCAAATGGTGAATATATCTTACTTCTTGAAGAGGATTTCATAGTTGAATATGATAGGCCTTTTTTTAAAAAATGTTTAACCTTGTTCCATGAGTATCCAGAAATTGGAATTATTCGACTTAAAAATCAAAGAAATTGGGGTAAGTCTTATCGTATTATTAGCCCATTAAGAAATACCTCTGATGGTACGGAGTTTTGGACATGGTTGCCATCATTGAATGGGAAGCTGAATGTTTGGGCTGCAGGTAGTGTTATGTTTAGAAAAGTTAGTTTTGTAGAGACAGGCAGGATCCCCATTGGGCCAAATGTTAGACGAAATAATCCTAAGCACCAAGGTGTGCTATATGAAGAGACCTTTGGAAAGAAATATAATAAAAGGTGGCTTGCTGCTAAGATCAAAGATTGCTATCCATTTGTGCAGCCTAATGATAATTCCGCCTCTCCTGGTTGGGGAGAAGTTACTGATATGAACAAATGAATAAGAAGTTTTTAAAAGACTTAACTGTTTTTATTATTTCAAGTGGTGAAGAAACCAAGGATGATTGTATTCAAGCTCTTGAGAATCAAAATTGTTTGTTTAAAATTAAAAATATACATGATATTTCGCCGATGTCAGCAGCATTCCAGGCTATGCCAGATCGCTGCGATACTAAATATTTTATTCAAGTTGATGCTGATATGATTCTTAATGTTGATGCTGTACTAACTTTATACAATGCCATTAAAGAGCCTTCCTTTTTAGTTTATAGAGTTGCGGGACAGTTATACGAGGAAGGATTTGGCATTGGTGGGGCAGTTAAGTGTTGGAAAAAAAGTGTGTTTCGTTTTATAAAATTCCATGATTGCAGGACAGTGGATAGAGATTTACATAACCGTTTAAAATGGTTTGGCATTCATATTAAACATATAAATAATGTAATGGGAGTTCATAGGCCACGCCACTCTAACTTCTCTTTGTATCTTAAAGCTAAAAGTGATGTTGAGAAGTGGCGCTTTCTTAAGCGCTCACCAATGTTATACGCCATTCCTTTATTACGTAAAATTTTAGACAAACCCCAAGTGTCGTGCTATCAGTTGTTTGGAGTTTTGGTTGGTGCGCTAACTAGTATTGATAGGGTGAAAAAATCTAAAGACAACCCTCTAGAAAGGGATCGTTTTTACAAGCTTATTGATTTATTTTTTACCAGAGAGGAGCAAATACTAAATTGTAAAATAGATATAACTAAACATAATTCCATTGTTAGCGTTTTTGAAAGTGCATATAGTAACTTTTTAAAGGATGATTATGTTGATCGTCATAGTCTAGTTAGTACACTGCTTGATATTTATAGTCCTCACTTTAAAAATAATACAACTATCGATTTGCAAGATAAAATCATCAAGTGTATAGATCGATGAAGTCTATACTTTTTATCCAATCTCAAACTCTATATGCCAAGGTAACAATTCCTGTTGCCCTGGAATGCTTAAATCAAGGTTGGAATGTAACTTTCCAAGTAAATAGACCGGTTGTATTTGGCCGTAGTTTTGGCTTTTCTAAACACTTTATTAAAAAAAATCCAACAGCTGTCAATATAATTAATCCGGAATCTTTACAGTTCGTTGCAGATTTAATTGGTTTGGGCAGTGAGTGGAACAAGCTAAGTAAGCGCATTAAGTTTTCTTTAAGCGCTATATTCTTGACTAAGCAGTTTGATGTTGTTATTGGTAGTAGTAAAAATATGCCTATTCTTGAGAAGATTCAGAAGAAAACAAACGCCTTGGGTTTGGGATATGAGCACCTCCCTGTCCTGATAGACCTTTCTAAAAGTTTTGATTCTAGCGCGAGCCAATATTATAACAAGTCAATATTTTGTATGGATAATACTTTTTCTGAGCGACATAAGTTTGGTGATATTACCATGGGGTATAAAACCGAGCTAAATACATTTACCTTCTTAGATGTTGTTTATGATAATAATAAAAAAGCTGATAATAAAAATTTAGTTTTAATATTTCACCCAGGAGGATATAGAAATATTGTTAGCTCTCCTGGCGATGATAAGCAGACATGCTACCAATCTCAGAAGTCATTTTTACACGATTTATGTATTCCTGTTATTCGTCAAAACTTAACTCCAGTTGTTAAGATTCATCCATTGCGCGCGCGCTATCATGATGTTGAGGATTTAAATATTATTGCAAGAGAGATAGAAGTTGAGTGTAATATCGCAGCAGGAAGTATACAAATAATAGGAGCAAAAAGCTCTTTTTGGGATGTGGCAAATAATAGCGCATTTATTTTGACATTTGGATCTTCGTCGATTTATGAATTGTGGTCAATCGGCCTAAGAAATGTATTTGTATGCGACTTTATAACTCGTGAAAGAAGTAATAATTTTCAATTCTTTAAGTCTATTTTTATTAATAGCTATCAGGACTATATTAAAATCGTATCCAATTCCAAAGAATGGAACCCAGTATTTGATGAGTCAACAGAAGAGGTCTTCCAACAGTATAGTTTGTTGTTCAATGGTAACTCTGTTAACAAGGTGATTACAACAATTGCTAGTTTAGTTAAATAGATTTTTTGTATTCGTTATGTTGTATTGATAAGTAGGTTAAACTTATGAAAATGTTATTTGACGAAGTTAAGCTACTAGTATTTGATTTTGATGGTGTTTTAACTGACAATTTAGTGTATTTAAACCAACATAAAGATGAGTGGGTAAGTTGTAGTCGTGCGGATGGCTTGGCATTTGATGTATTACACAAGTTGAAGAAGCGTGTTTATATTTTATCTACAGAGCAAAATCCAGTAGTTGCAGCTAGAGCAAACAAACTAAAGGTGCCGGTATTACAAGGTGTTAGTGATAAGGTTCGAATTCTTAAAGATCTTGTAGATAAAGAAGGTTTTGATTTGGCAGATGTTCTTTATGTGGGTAATGATCTTAATGATTATTATATTATGCAACTGTGTGGATATACCGTGTGCCCATCAGATAGCCACAGTAAAATTAAAGAAATTTCTGATCTGGTGTTGAAAGCATGTGGTGGTAAAGGTGTTGTAAGAGAATTACTGGAAGATGTATTTAAGTTGGATTTTATTGATATATTGTATAATAAAAAATAAGGGAGAAAAATGTCAATTTTTATAATTGCTGAGATAGGAATTAATCATAATGGAGATATGTCAATTTGCAAAGAGTTGATTAATGTTGCAATTGATTCAGGGTGTGATGCGGTTAAATTTCAAAAGCGTGATATTGATCAAGTCTATACACAAGAATTTTTAGATTCACCGAGAGAGAGCTCATGGGGTACGACACAGCGCGAACAAAAAAATGGATTAGAGTTTAACTTCGACGCATACAAAGAGATTGACCAATATTGCAAGAAAAAAGGCATCAGATGGTTTGCATCTGCATGGGATTTAAATAGTCAGAAATTCTTACAGCAGTTTGATTGTCGGCATAATAAAGTGGCTTCAGCAATGATTGTTTATGAAGATTTACTCAAAATGATTGCGAAAGAGGGTAAGCATACTTTTATATCTACTGGTATGACCACCTATGACGACATTCAAAAAGCAGTCGATATTTTCAAATCAGAAAACTGCCCATTTGAGTTGATGCATACAGTATCTACCTATCCAATGAAGGACGAGAACGCTAATCTTAATATGATTAATACTCTTCGAGATAAGTATCAATGTGATGTTGGTTATAGTGGGCATGAAGTAGGTTTGGCCATTTCTAATGCTGCTGCTGCACTTGGTATTACTTCATTAGAGAGACATATAACCTTGGATAGATCCATGTATGGATCTGATCAATCTGCATCGGTTGAACCTACTGGATTCAGACAATTAGTTGGTGCTGTACGAAAAATTCAAAAAGCAATGGGTGATGGCATTAAAAGAAAAATTGATGCAGAGTCACCTATTGCTGATAATCTTCGACAGCATCTTGATTGGAAATAATTTGGTAGTAATTTTATGAAAAATAAAATAGGGGTGATACAAGGCAGACTCCTGCCTAAATATCAAGGAAGATATCAAGCGCACCCGTTGAATTGTTGGCAGAAAGAATTTGAGATAGCTGAAGGAATTGGACTAGATTGTATTGAGTTTATTCTTGATTTTAATGATGCTGAAAGTAACCCATTATTACATAAAGGTGGAATTGATGAAATCAAATCAGTTTCAGACAAAACTGGCGTTGTAGTCAAGACTATTTGCGCAGATTATTTCATGGAAGCGCCGCTGCATTCAAAGAATTCTCTAGTGTCTGAAGAAAGTCAACGGTTGATGATTAGGCTGCTTGACAGTGCTAAAGAGCTTGGGGTGACAGACATAGTTGTGCCATGTGTAGATCAGTCAACTTTAGATAGCAAGGAGGCAGCAGAGCGTTTTGTTGATAAATTGACTCCAATGCTAGAAATTGCAGAAAAATATAATATCAATTTTTCTTTAGAAACTGATTTAGCACCACATCCATTTGTTGAACTACTTAAAAAATTCGATTCTGATAAAGTTATGGTTAATTACGATATTGGTAATAGCGCTTCACTTGGCTATGACCCTATTGAAGAACTTACTGCTTATGGAAAGAAGATTACAGATATCCATATTAAAGATCGGGAACTTGGTGGTGGGCCGGTAGTTTTAGGAAAAGGGAATGCTAATTTTGACTTGTTTTTCAATAAATTAAACGATCTTGATTATCGCGGGCCCTTTATTATGCAAGCATATCGTGATGAAGAGGGTGTTGAAATTTTTAAAAGCCAACTTGAATGGATTAAACCATATTTAGCGCAATGAAAGTTGATGCAATTATTTTAGCCCGTGGAGGGTCTAAAGGTATCTTAGGAAAAAATACTATTGATTTTTTAGGAAAACCATTATTAGCATGGACAATTGAACAGTGTTTACGCACAAGGTCTGTTGACAATGTTTGGGTTAGTTCAGATAGCCAGATGATATTGGATGTGGCTGAAACATATGGGGCAAAAACCATCAAAAGACCCGCCGATATTTCAGGTGATGAAGCCACATCAGAATCAGGATGGTTGCATGCTATTGAGTATTTAGAAGATAATAATACCAAAATTGATATAGTATTGGCACCACAAGTAACCTCACCATTAAGAGAGCCAAAAGATATAGACCTTGCAATCGAAGTTTTTAAGAATGATAGACTTGACTCGCTTTTCTCATCAAGTGGTGTTGATGATTTGTATTATTGGCATATAGATTGCAATGGTGTTTTGAATAGTGTTAATTATGATTACACAAATAGAAAGAGAAGGCAGGATATTCAACAGCAGATTATCGAAAATGGCTCCTTCTATCTATTTAAGCCCGAAATTTTAAAAAAAGAGAATAATAGATTCGGTGGTAAAATTGGTCACTATGCAATGGAGTTTTGGAAAATGTTTGAGATTGATCATGCTGATGATGTCAGAATGTGCTCTGCATTAATGCAAGAATTTTTGATAGAGGATTAGTTATGAATTCAGGAAGAGTAGTTTATATGAATGGTAAGTTTGTACCTGAGCATGAGGCAAAAATATCAATATTTGATTCTGCTTTAATGTTCGGTGATATGGTTTTTGAGATGACACGCTCATTTAATCAAAAACAGTTTAAGCTTAGAGAACATTTAGAAAGGTTATATATAGGGGTTAATATTCTTCATATACCTATCAATATGACTATTGATGAGCTGGAGTTGGCCTGCTTGGAAACTATTGAAAGGAACAAGCCGGTATTTGAAGAGCACGATGAGCATCGCCTAATGATTAATGTTAGTCGTGGCCCACTTGGGCTTTATGCGCCAGTTTTTAATGGAAAGCTAGAGCCAACAGTGGTAATTGCGGACTTTCCTTTGAAATGGACTGTTGCTGCAATGGCTCCACTGTATGAATCTGGTATTAATGCCGTTATTCCGTCACAGCGTGCAATTCCAGCATCTTTAATGGAGCCAAAAATTAAAAATAGAAGTCGACTTTTCTATCAAATGGCTAATATTGAGGTTTCCAAAGTTAAGGGAGAGAATAATTGGGCTTTATTGCTTGATCCTGATGGTTTTATTACCGAAGGTACTGGGGATAATTTTTTTATTGTAAAAAATGGAGAAATTTTAACACCAGAAGGTAGAAATATTCTTCGTGGAATTAGTAGAGAGTATATCTTTACACTTGCTAAAGAATTGGGGATTCCATGTAAAGAATGTAATATTGAGCCTTATGATGTATATACTGCGGACGAAGCATTTATGACAGCTACACCTTTTTGTATACTACCAACAGTCTCTTTACAAGGAATTAAAATTGGCACGGGAAAAATGGGCAACATAACAACTACCCTTCTAAATAAATGGTCTGATAATGTTGGTCTTAATATTCAAAGACAAATTCAAGAATACGCAAGAGAAGTTGAAAATCTGAATTCTGATACACCAAGCCCATACCAATTTAAGCGATAATCATGGATCTTGGGTTAGCTAATAAAAAAGTATTGATTACCGGATCATCCAGGGGTATTGGTTTAGCTATTGCAAAACTCTTCCTTGAAGAGGGTGCCATAGTTTGCATGACTTCTAGAGGATCTAACGACCTCTTTAACAACGAAAGAAAGTTGCAAAATGAATATGGAGAAGGGCGTGTCTTTGCCAGTATTTGTGACTGCACTTCTGCATCAGATCTCCATGCATTGCAGCAAGAGATACAGTCTAAATGGGGTGGTTTGGATATAGTTATATCTAATGTAGGTGACGGCCATAGTACTATGGATGTTATTCCTGACGAAAAACAATGGGATAAGATTTGGAGTATTAATTTTGAATCATCTTTATTTACAGCTAGGGAGTTTTTACCGATATTGCGTAAATCAAAAGCTGGCGGATGCTTATTATTTGTGTCCTCAATAGCTGCAATGGAGATTATTGGTGCTCCGGTTGATTATTCTGTTGCCAAGACGGCTATTACCGCCTTGGCTAAAAATATTGCAAGAAAGTCAGCAAATGATGTGCGTGTAAACACACTTGTTCCAGGCAATGTTTTTTTTCCAGATGGATCTTGGGATAAGAAAATTAAAGAAAATAAAGAGAAGGTTGAGAATATTATCAAGTCAACAGTACCTATGAATAGATTTGGTACGCCTGAAGAAATGGCAGATGCTTCAGTTTTCTTGTGTTCTAATAGAGCGAAATTTATTACAGGAGCAACTCTTGTTGTGGATGGCGGTCAAACTGTGGGAATATGGTAGGTAATGAATGAGTTAAATGAGTTGTTTAGTTTGAAAGGTAAAGTAATCGTTGTTACAGGAGCAACAGGCTTGCTTGGTCAAAAGCATGCAGAGGCGATTGCAGCGTATGGTGGCGTACCTATATTGATTGATTTATCACAAATAGCAATAGACAATCTATCGGAGAAGCTTAATAAAGAATACGGCATTAATTCTTTTGGATTTGCTATTGATATCACAAATGAATCTTTAATTAGTGAAAATGCATTTTTTTTAAAGAAAAAATTTGGAAAAATTGATGGCTTGGTTAATAACGCCGCTAACAATCCTAAAGTTGAGAATATTAAAGGTGAAAATTTTTCTCGCTTAGAGAATTTTCCATTAGATGTTTGGCAGCAAGATATTGCTGTCGGATTAACGGGTGCTTTTTTGTGTGCCAAGCATTATGGTTCTCAGATTTCTGATAACGAAAGTGGTGGAGTAATTGTAAATATAGCTTCAGATTTGGGTTTAATTGCGCCTGACCAGAGGCTGTATAAACAGGATAATATTATAGACAGTCAGCAAAATGTTAAACCTGTTACTTATTCAGTAATTAAAACAGGATTGATTGGACTAACTCGTTATTTATCAACGTATTGGGCCGATAAGAATGTTCGATGCAATGCAATGTGTCCTGGCGGTGTTGAAAACGGACAACCAGAAGAGTTTTTAAAAAAAATTAATTCTAGGATTCCTTTAGGCCGCATGGCTCATGTTAATGAGTATCAGGGGGTGTTAATTTGGATGCTGAGCGATGCTTCAAGTTATTTGAATGGAGCAATTATTCCAGTTGAAGGTGGCAGGACAGCCTGGTAGGATGCTAGTGCTTATTATATGAAAAATAGCAGTAATTTATTGTCAATTTGCATCCCAACTTATAATAGAGTCAATGACCTAGTAAAGCTTTTAAAAAGTATTGATTCTAAATTTGAAAGTAATATAGAAATTATTATAGTGGACGATGGATCTACTGATAATACCAAAAAATCTGTAGAAGAATTCTCTTTCAAAAGCAACATGCATATTAAATATGCTTATCAAGAAAATATGGGCAGATCCTACGCTCTACACAAGGCGATCCTTTTAACAAAATCAGAATATATAGTTATTATGGATTCAGATGATCTTTTTGTAAAAAATGGGGTTGATACTATTATTTCAAAAATTTTACCATTGATGGGTAATAAAAATAAAAACAATATGGCAGGGTTTGTTTTTTTATGTTCAAATTTTGACGGCACAATAATAGGTGATAAGTTTCCAGAAAATATGCAGATTAATAGTCTTCTAAAGTTTGCTTCTGATTATCAGGTATCTGGCGATAAAAAAGAGGTTGTTAGGACAAAAATTATTAAAGATGTTTTGTATACTCCTTATGAAAATGAGAAAAGGATGGCCACAAGTATTATGTGGAATAGAATTTCTTTAAATTTCAATATTCATGCTGAAAATGAAGTTGTATCTATGAAAGGGTATGCTGAAGATGGAATGAGTAGTAATATTGATTGCATCAGACTTCAAAGTCCTAAATCTTCTGCTGAGTATTATGGAGAATTGTTTTATTATCATAATAAGGTTTATTGTTCATATAAGCACGCCTTCAGGGCTGCAATAAATTTAATTAGATATTCTATACATTTACAATCCATGTTCTTTATAAAAAAATACTATTTAAGCTTTAGTAAAAAGATGTTATTACTAGTCTTAACCCCAGTATCTGCATTTTTAGCAATAAGAGATAGGTTTTTCTGTAAGTTTTGATGTTGAGTAATAGCTTTTTGAAGGATGACTTTTTTAAAGTAATCATAAGGTTGCTTTTTACTAATGGATTTAGTTATCTGTTATTACTACTTACCTCGATTGTAATTTTTAGAGCGGTTGATAAAAGTTTTTACGGCTTGTACGTAATTATGCTCTCCTTGTTTGCTATTGTTGAATTACTAATGGCAGGGTTTAACGATTCAATTGTCCGATTTTTAAAAGACAAAATTCCGCTTATCGATAAGCAAAATATTGTGCTATTTGTACTTTATTATAAATATTTTTTTATTTTTTTATTTATCGCTACTGTGTATGGCGCTAAGCAATATGGATTTTTTGAGTTTTTGATTGGTAATTACGATGAAGTATCATATATTGTAGACAGTGTAGTGGTCTGACAAACTTGGACACAAAGATAGCCTTATAATACAAACTATAAGGAGGTCAATAAATGACACAAGTAAAAACCAGGAAGCAACGCGTAATGTTTACGGTTGAACAAAAGCTAGA
>Ga0257122_1000939_pt1 | contig 22698 bp, 19 predicted proteins | sample SI106_120metaG_FD_190146 | JGI IMG/M metagenome (GOLD analysis project Ga0257122, IMG submission 190146) | Marine microbial communities from Saanich Inlet, British Columbia, Canada - SI106_120 | ecosystem: Environmental > Aquatic > Marine > Inlet | place: Canada: British Columbia | collected... | reverse complement strand
AGATGTATGGTAATCCTGAAAATGTAGTTATTTGTATAGGAGACTGGGAACAACGAAAGCAAATGAAATACAAAGAACCAACATTAGGAATAGGAATGAGAAGTTTGCTTCGTAAAAACAACTACAAGGTATATTTAGTTGATGAATTTAGAAGCAGTTGTAAATGCTCCAAATGTGATGGAGGAGTATGCGAGAAGTTTATGGTAAGGAAAAATCCAAGACCAAATAAAGATGATATGCGGTTGGTTCACGGGCTACTACATTGTAAGAATGGTTGTGGCGAGTGGAACAGAGACCGTAATGGTTCATCTAACATCTACAAGATAGCATATCAAGCAATATATGGTTTAGAAAGACCGAGTTATCTATGTAGAACAAGTAATCAAGCAGTTTTAACGAATTGCTATAAACAAAATATACACAAGGTATGAAAAGACCTAAACTTTGAATTATTTTTTTTCGTATTTTTGTGCGGATTTAAATCTTCAAAGGTGTATAATATATTATCACTAACAAATATAATGGTAATTATATATAAAATATAATGGCAGGCGGATTACTAAATATAGCCGCAATAGGTCAAGCAAATCTATTTTTAACAGGAAATCCGAGTAAAACATTCTTCAAAGTAACATATTGTAAATATAGTAATTTTGGTCTTCAAAAGTTTCGCATTGATTATGATGGTTTAAGAGAGTTGAGACTTACTGAGCCGTCTACATTTAAATTTAAAGTACCTAGACATGCTGATTTATTAATGGATACCTACGTGGCTGTTACATTGCCCGATATTTGGAGTCCTATACATCATCCTTTACCTACACCTGAAATAAAGGAAAACGGACCGAATGTAATACCCGATATTCAAAGTGGGTTTGATACCGGATGTAGATGGGCCCCGTATGAATTCAGATGGATAGAAAACATTGGTACTGCTATGATTCAAGAAATAGAAATAACATGTGGATCATTTACGTTACAAAAATATACCGGCGAATATATTGGAATGATGATGGAAAGAGATTTTAACGCGGAGAAAAAGGAATTATTTCATAAAATGTCAGGGCATATCCCTGAATTGTATGATCCCGCTAATAGTAATGGGCGTACAAACGCATATCCATCTGCAGTACATACCGAGAATACAGTTGGCGCCGAACCATCTATTCGCGGAAGAAATATATATATACCAATTAATGCTTGGTTTACATTAAATAGTGCATGCGCGTTTCCATTGGTAGCACTTCAATATAATGAATTACATATAACAGTTACATTACGTCCGATTCAAGAATTATTTCAAGTACGTGATGTATTCGATTCTCAATATAATTTCCCACATATACAACCTAATTTCAATGAAAGTCGTTTTCAAATGTATCGTTTTTTACAAACTCCTCCATCGTTAGAAATATCTGCGAACAATTATGAGAACAAATTGTCAACCTGGGACGCAGACGTGCATCTAATTTCTACATACTGTTTTTTGTCAAAAGAAGAAGCCGAAGTATTCGCACGAAAAGATCATATTTATTTAGTTAAAGACGTTTTCAAACATAGTTTTGAAAATATTACGGGTTCAAAGAGAATTAAAGTTCAATCGCAGACGGGTATGATTTCTAGTTGGATGTGGAAAATGCAGAGAAATGACGTAAATATGCGAAATGAATGGACGAATTATACAAATTGGCCGTATAGAACAGTGCCAAGTGATAGTTACCCATATTTTAATACAAAAACTCAAGGTCAATTTCCGAATGTAGACCCATTTGATTTAAATGTAACTGGTCTTCTTACTACCGGAGATTATTCAGTTGAAAATAGAAAAGAAATTATGGAGACTATGGGTATAGTGTTTGATGGTGACTATCGTGAAAATGTATTGACACGAGGTGTGTATGATTATATCGAAAAATATACGCGCACTAAAGGATTTGCAAAAGAGGGGATTTATTGTTACAATTTCTGTCTAGATACAAATCCTTTTGAATATCAACCATCAGGAGCCATCAATTTGGGTAAATTTAAAAACATTGATTTAGAAATTAGTACTTATGTCCCCCCTGTAGATCAAATCAATTCGTCATTTGACGTCCTATGTGATGAAAATGGAAATGCTATAGGTTTTCGTAAAGAAAATTGGAGATTGTATGATTATAATTATAACTTAACTCTTTACGAGGAGCGATATAATATATTATCATTTATCGGGGGATCATGTGGAATGCTACATGCACGATAAACTACAATGAGTGTGATTCGTCTATTTTTTATAAATATATATTATAACCTAACAGTATTATAACATATGACACATAACGATCAAGAAAAGAGTGTATTTAGTAATGATACAAAATGTGATTTTCAAACAGCACATATGATAAATAAAATTAAGAATGTTAAATCTAATTCTAAAAAAAAGAAGAAATTATTAAATATTCAAAACATAGAACCGTTAAGTAACATTAATGAAGAACCTGACGAATCATTTAATGCGAATCCAATAATAGAATCATTTAATGCGAATCCAATAATAGAACCACTTGATGTTACCCCTATTATAGAGAATACCGATTGGACGGGAGATGAAGATGTATATGAAGGTGGGGGTAAACATGATAAAGATCTAGAATCATTTGCTGATTTAATTGAACGATTTTTTAATATGTTATCTAAATGGTATGATAAAATTGCCGTATTTATTACAAAAACTTTCTCAATTGACGATTTTTTCAGAGATGATGTGAAATATGTAAAAAAATATATATCCTGGTTTATTTCGATTGTGGTAGCGTCATTCGGTCTATATAATTGGTTGTTTGTTATGTTTTATAAAGACAAACATGGTAAGCGCCCTGATATATGGGAAGTACCTAGAGAAACGATTAAGAAAGAAGGAGACACCTCACCCGCATATAGGTTACTTAATATGATTACTCATATTCCATTGTTTTTCCCCTATTATTTGGAAAAACTTATTGTAAAATGGATACCTAAAAGAGTTCTTTGTATAGTAGACGATGGAGAAAATTATAAAAGTGCGATGATTGTATTATACATTTCATTGTTAGTAGTTCTTACGTTTGTTATAAATCATTCATATGCCTTCATTAAGACTACACTAATTAGTATTGCTAGTTATAATTTTGATGGTGTTATGTCAAAGGTGATATACGCAGGAGCACTCATCTTATTTGTAATGTCGTTTATGGAACGTCATCCATTGGCTAGGATACTCCCGATAGACAGTTTTATATTCATGTCAAATATAACAAACCCTATTTATTGGCTTGAAAAAGTATTTATATTTATTGTCCTATTGTTTTTAGGAGTTCCCATGGCAACTGCTATGTGTATGGTATATTTAGTTACGTTTACTTTATTTGGAATTGTAACATTCAAAGGTGAAAACACAGTAATGGAAGTAAAAGAACAAATGGACGATTTTTTCAATTCATATAAACCGAGGGAAAGAGAAGATTCAAAATGTACTCCTCTTGGATTTTTCGACGAGATAATTAATTTCATAATTAAGATTTTTAATGTAATGTATGATAACTGCATCCAACTAGGGTTCGTAATAGTCATGTTATATGCTATTTTTGATTCTAGTATGAATGTAAAAAGTAGCACTCTAAAACTTGTAATATTACTCATCTCTGGTGGGGTCATTGCTGCAGTCGCATTGTTTTCATTATTTGGTAAACCTGATAAAACATCCATATATAATAATAATCTAGATATGATTAAAGAACCGATTCAGCCTGAATATGTAAAAGTAAAAACGAAAGAATTTACCGATATGTTGAATCGTGAATAAACGATGAATAAAACATATAATATACAATATCAATATAAACATTATTATTGATATTGTATATTATTCAATACCATGGGAAAGAATAGAAAGAAGTCATCGTCCTCAAAAAAACAAAATCCACCAAAAAAAACAATTGATAAACCTGTTATCGATACACAATACTTATCCAAGTACCCATTAGTAAGTATTTGTACACCGACATTTAATAGACGTCCTTTTATTGAGAATATGTTTCAATGTTTCCGTAATCAAGACTACCCGACTGATCGTATTGAATGGATTATTGTAGATGACGGTACTGATAAAATCAAAGATTTAATTGTTTCATCAAACATCCCACAAATCCGTTATTTCGAAGTAGACAAAAAAATGTTTCTTGGCGCAAAACGAAATTACATGCATAAATTTGTTCGCGGATCTATTGTGGTATATATGGATGACGACGATTACTACCCACCTGATCGTATTTCGCACGCAGTAGAGCGCCTACAAAATAACCCTGAAGCATTGTGCGCGGGTTCTAGTGAGATTTATGTATATTTCAAAGGAATGAATAAAATGATACAATGTGGTCCATATGGACCTAATCATTCTACGGCAGGAACGTTCGCATTTAAAACCAAACTATTGGAACAAACACAATATGATGACAATGCGGCACTTGCCGAAGAAAGGGCATTTTTAAAAGGGTACACAATTCCGTTCGTACAATTGGACCCATTAAAAACCATATTAGTTTTCTCGCACGAACATAATACATTTGACAAGCGTAAGATGTTCGAACAGAAACAGAACGAAAAATATTTCAAGGAATCACCAAAGACAGTAGAGACATTTATAAGTAAAGATAATGAATCTAACATTAAAAAATTCTTTATGGAAGATATTGATGGATTACTAGATAAATATGACCCTGGAAAACCGGAAATGAAACCCGAAGTATTGGAACAAATTAAAGAAATTGAAGCAAAACGAGCACAAATGATGAAGGACGCACAGTTACAACAACAGCAACAAAACGCACCTATTGTATTAACACGTGACGGACAGCCACCCATTACATTGACAGCCCCACAGATAATTCAAGTTATTAACCAGCATAAAGAAGAAATAGAACAACTGAAAAAACAGAACGCACAATGTACGCAATTCACGCAATTGCTACAGACAAAAATAATCGAATTAACCAAACAATCGCATAACAACAATCCAATTGATACCTCCGAAAAGGAACAATTAATACAACAAATTAGGGCATTGACGCATAGAAACGAGCATTTAGAAGCACAACAAAATGAACCAATGATGTTAGAACGTGAAGGACAATCGCCAATCGCATTAACAACACGTCAAATACTTCAGATTATTAACCAACATAAAGAGGAAATAGTACAACTGAAAAAACAAAACGAACAATTGTTACAGTCGAAACTACTTGAAGTGACGAAAACTCCGTCAAACGACAATCCTGAAAAGGAACAATAACGTCGCATTCTAACATAATGTAATGAAAGGCTAGAAGAATAAATATTTATATGTATTTGATAAAATTATATTAATTTTATCAAGTTGAATTACTAGCGAGAACAATTAAATATCATCTTCCAGTTCCAATTTAGAAATCGCATCTTTTTTGACACTTTTATCAATATATCTATATATTCGTTGCAAATCTAATTTATTAATATTGTAATTTTCAAATATTTTTTCTATATCGTTCATAATATCTTGATTGTTTATAAAGTCACCTGAATGTAAAATACGGATATCTTGAAACATTGTAATAACATCGTACTTATCTAGGTCTAGTTCTTGACATATGCTATAGATAAACATCATGTTATTGTATTCGGTTGAATATTTAGTTAACACTTTGGTAAAACGGACTTCTTGTGGATGGAATTGATTGTTGTTTTCAGTAAAATTGTCATGATATATTTTATTATTATTGAATGTCTTCATTAATGAACTCATTTCATTAAACTGCCATATCTGATTTTGAAATGTGATTCTGTCAATATAATCTGCGTAACATATTTTATCTAATATTTTATGATAAACTGGAACAGATCTATTGCGTTTGTATTTTTCTATCATGTCTACAATATTTTCATGCCATAGTAATGCGACAATTGTTCGTTCAGTTTCATTCATAATCATATTATGGTCCTTTAATGGAATTTTTCTATTAATTAATGTATGTGTTATTTTTTTAGAATCTTCATTGTTAGATTTTTTTCGAAAAATAGTCGATAGAGTGTCTCCTTCAAGTAGTTCAGGTTTCTTTATATAAATATCATATATGAAGTTTAGTTTACGGACATCATTTTGCGTATAGTCAAGTAGCATATTTAACGTATTCCCGTTATTAATATGAGTCAAATTCGGACAAATTCTAGTTAAAATATTTTTTATTTGATCTCGAGTTGGCAATTTTAATTCAAACGTGTTGCATACTTTCATCAACTCTCGTATTTTTTTATCAACACAACAGTTCCCGATACATATTATAGGATTCATTGTAAAACTTTCAAGTTTTTGTTTTTTTGTTTTTTTTTGTCTTATCAACTTAACTAATGCGGAAATACCACCCTTATCTCCATTATTCATTCCGTCTATTTCATCCATTACAATAGCAATTCGTTTTACATTTTTTGTCATCATATCCAATACATTTCTATTTGAAATATTATTACTTGTTATAGTGTTTATCAATCCTGTATTTCGCACATCACCTGCATCATATTTAATAACATCGTAATTCATATCCTTCAATAATTTTGTAACAAAGGTTGTTTTTCCGGACCCAGGAGAACCATATATATAAATACCTTTTTTATACGTCAAGTCTTTACATTTGGAATCAAAATCACCCAGAATTTTTTTTATATCAATTGACATTTGTTCTCTTTCAAAAATACGATTTAATTCTATATTTGTAATAATATTTTCCATGCTGGTTATATTTATATAGTGGCATTTTTATAAACCATTTATTCGGAATAATATTATCAAATAATAATAATATTATATTTTTCGGTCATATTTATGCGAAAGCATTGAAATTAGCAGTTCGTGGCATAAAGTTACTCGACGTAGCAGGTAACATGCCATATCTAGAAGAATTGTTATTTGTGCCGTAATATTGTTGGCCGGGTACACCTCCATATTGTTGACCTGGGTTGGTCGCAATAGCACCTGATGCTCCGCCGATAATATCTTTCGCTAACCCGTAAACACCACCCACCGTATCTTTTGCTAGACCAACAGTCCCTCCTACTGCGTCTTTTGCTAGACCAACAGTCCCTCCTACTGCGTCTTTTGCTAGACCAACTGTTCCTCCCACAGCATCTTTTGCTAGACCAACGGTTCCTCCCACAGCATCCTTTGTTAAATCTACGCCTCCATCAACGGTATCCTTTGCTAAATCAAGTACACTATTGGCAACTGAACCGACTTCGCCTACAGTTTTACTTACAATATTACCATTATCATCTTTGACTACAGACTTTTTATTTGTATCGACTGTTCCTGAACCACCGGTTCCACCACAATTCGTACATGTTGTATTTCCAGGACACATAGGGCACGAGGGACATACGGGAGGAACAATCTGTGTTTTTAATACATAATCATCCGAATTTGCTTTTGAACCGTCAGAATTAGATGATGATTTGTCGGAATAAGGCGTTTTATCACATTTACCATCACTGCTTGAAGTTGGTTTTTCAACATTACCTTGATTATCGATTCCATACAATGTGAATCGTTTTACATTTCTCAATATTAAAGAATCCATCAAACTCGATTCGAACCCGATAATTGAAACAAGTGTATTCTCATTGTCTTTGATATACAATACAATATTGTTACCTTGTCCGTCTAATTTAAACCATCCTTTTAATTCAGCGTATTTTTCTTGGTTCTCATGTGTCAAGTCAGAATTATACTTTTCTTTCACGTCACTTCGTTGTATTGTATCGCCATTACCGTTATACATAATGATACTACCTTCGTCGTTTTCCTTACGTACTATTAAGTGAGAAGTTGGTATGTCGTACAATACATATTTGTCAACCTGGTATAAATCATGGTCTCCGTATTTGTCAATTTGTACGTACTTATTATTTTTATCATCGGTTGTATTTGTGTAACTATTAAGGTCGATTGGATTAGGACTAAACATTGCGTTCTTGTCGTTTGAAAAACAAAAGATACCTCTTGAATTTAGTTTATTATCTTTGTTCTCAAATACTGCTAAATATGTTTTCTGTTTCCATGGTATATAAAATACACTGGTTTCCGGAGCGAACTTACTTTGACTAACATAACTCCACGAAGTATATGATGGAGATAAACTAGAAATTGTACTTTCTTTTGTTGGAAGCGTCGATTTATTGTCAGGTACAATATTATACATATAACTTTCGGCACCTGATCGTAAAGTAATAATCAACTGTTTTAATGTAGGCGAACTAGAGGTCATATTTGTATTTCCTTCAGTAGTATTTTTGGTATCAGTATCAGTATCAGTATCAGTATCAGTTCCAGTAGAACCCATATTGGCATTTCCTTCAGTTGTATCATCTGCATCTGATGCAGTTCCATTAGCGGGAACAGATCCATCAGAATCATCGTTTGTATCAGCCCCAGTAGATTTAGACCATTCAACTACCGACTCAACAATATTACCATTTTTTTTGTCATAAAAGATTGTTTCTGTCAACTGTGTCAATGGTGATGTGTTTGAATATTCGGCTAGTATAAATTCACTAAACTGACCCTCGTTATTAAACATATTTTCTACACCTTCTACATAATATGAGTTTTTCAAGTAAATCGTTATTACTAAAACTATCAGTATGAGTAAAAACATCATTAGGGGTGTTAATGTGAAACGATTCATTATATAGACTATATAACGAAAAATATTTTGTAATGAAAAATTGAAATGGATGGATATTGTAGAAATTTACAGCATTACAATTATGGCATCATCAACCAAACCAATCGGTAAAAAGGAACCAGTTATATTAGAACGATTCTACAACAGTGAGAACAATACACACGAAATATCAATAGATGAAGCAGGGAGAGGGTGTATGTTTGGTCGCGTCTACATAGCATCTGTTATTCTGCCTAAAAACCCGGAATTGTTCTCGGGTATTGATATTAAAGATAGTAAAAAATTTAGTTCAAAAAAAAAGTTGCGTGAAATGGCAGAGTATATCAAAGAACACGCCCTTGTATGGAATGTTGAATATATAGAACCCGACGTGATTGACCGTATCAATATTCTTTCATCAGTAATGAAAGGAATGCATACATGCATATCAGAATCTATACAAAAAACGAATGTTCTAACTAATATGGATCATAATATGACAAATTTTATGGCAGTAGTTGATGGTAATTATTTCAAACCATACGGCTATTTTGATAATACTACAAATGAATTTCAATATATGGAACATGTTACCGTCGAAAAAGGAGATGGGAAATATATGGCGATCGCAGCAGCAAGTATACTAGCAAAGACAGCTAGAGACGACCATATTATTGAAATGTGTAATCAATATCCAATCCTTTCCGAACATTATGGATTGAATACAAATATGGGTTATGGTACAAAGTCTCATATGGAAGGTATTCAAAAATATGGAATTACGCAGTGGCATCGACGTAGTTTTGGGTGTTGTAAAACTGCAGACCTACACATAATCGAATAACAAATTACATAACGGAATACTATATTGCATATATTTAGGGATCAAATCAAACTATTTTTTTCCATCTATATAATAACTACCAACTTGATATGTCGTTTACTAGATTTCATGACGATCCACATAGAATACAAAAACAAATAGAAGAGAGTAGCTTCACTGGGAGATATATGTTAAATACACCAGGTCCAGGTGCTAATTTACCATTTTATGAAGACCCTCAAGTTCGTTTGCAAAAATGGGGAGGTAATTTACAGAATAACACCGTCGCATTAGAAAGTGATTTACATGGGTTAACTAGACCATTAAATCGCGACTTAACCAATGATAACAATTACAAACTAAATTCTGTTACAAGTACTCAGAATAGTTATTCATCAGTAGACCCTTTCGTCCAAGAAAGCCGTGCTAGTCACCCAGCATGGATGTATAAAGATTTAGAACAACCTCGTTGGGAATCCCCTCTATTGAATCCATTGAATGGTTTAGAAAAAGGCTTCCACGAGAACATTCAAACACGTATTTTAGAAAAAGATAATCATGTCACAAAATTACCTATTGTAGAAGGTACATTAGAAAACAAATATTATCTAGCAGATAAATCCATGTGTATAACTGGGAATGAAGTAAGTTGTCCGGGAACACTTTATTCGAGAAGATTAAATAAGTAATCAAACCACAATTATTATATAAAAGTAATATATTTATATAGTATAAAATGGAAGTCATTGTTCCACTATTTGCGTTATCTAGTTTATACTTCATTAATAACCAGAATAAAAAAAAGAAGGTAGACACTTTTTCAAACCAATATAATTTACCAAATACAGATGTACCAGATGAAAACTATCCTGTTAATCCAAACGATGCTGAAAAAACCGCAGAACTATCAGTAAATAACAAATACGATAACGGAGGTGGCGTATATACTGATAAATATTTCAATCAACAGACTGTATCACAGACGGACACTGGGTCAGAATATACATCAATAGACGGGAATAAGGTGGGTCTAAAACATTTTCAACATAATAATATGGCACCTTTTTTTGGTGGAAACTTGAATACAAGTGCTAGTCATGAAAGTGCAAATGAGAGTATATTAGACAATGCTACTGGTGCGGGTTCACAAAGCATTAAAAAACAAGAGCAATCCCCTCTATTCGCACCTGGCGAAAGCGTTCAATGGGCGAATGGTATGCCAAATCAAAGTGATTTTATAAAGTCACGTATAAATCCCAGCATGAAAATGTCTAATGTAAATCCATTCAAACAAGAAAGTGTTGCACCTGGTTTGGGACTAGGATATACGACTGAAGGTTCGGGTGGATTTAATTCAGGTATGGCGGAACGAGATGCTTGGAAACCAAAAACCGCGGACGAATTAAGAGTTGATAATAATCCTAAATCATCCGGATATATTATGTACGGTCATGAAGGTCCCGCGAATAGCCATATTCAAAATAACATAACACGAGAACAAATGGGTATCATGGAAAAACATCGCCCCGAGCGTAGTTTTGAATTAGACCAGCGAAACGCAGGAGACAATACTGACATTGGTCGTCTATTTACTACCGGTGGTGTTGAAAAGGGACAAACCATGCGTGGAATACCAGTCGCAAAACACGTTTCGCGTCCCGAAACTGCCGTTCAATATGCGGGTGCGGCAGGCCATCATAATGATGGTACTTATGTTCCCGGAGAATATATGGAATCTACCAATCAGCAATTAGGTAGCGTGAATCTTGGCAGTGCAAACGCACAGGGCAAATATTCACCTACCGAATCAGACTACGGCATTAAGTCTAAACAAGCATATCCTAATAATAGAACGGTTAATAAGCAAGATAGTTATTTTGGATTAGTCAGTGGAAGCATCGGCGCCGCAGTATCACCATTAATCGATATATTACGTCCATCGAGAAAGGAAAATGTAATTGGTACATTACGCCCATACCAAAACCCAGGTACAACCGTACCACAGCCTCATATATTTAATCCTTCTGATAAATTACCCACTACTATGCGTGAAACAACTGAAATTTCAAAAAATCACATGAATGTAAATGCTAACCAAAATGGTGGCGGATATCAAGTCGCAGAACATCAAACCGCATATACTAATAGAAACGAAACCGGTAATTTCCAATACTCGGGCATTGCTGGAGCCGGCGATGGAACTAGACAACCGTCTTCATATGAATCCGGATATAATCAGCGTAATAATGATATTAAATCAAGTACCATAAAGGGACATATGGTAAAAGGTAATATGTCACTAATGAATTCTGAAGTAAATGTGAGACAAGTATCTCGCGATAACCAACTAAAGAATAATCGTCAAGTCACTGCTACAATGCCATATAAAACACCGGATGTATCTACTATGGGAAGGCTATCCGGAACTGATAAAAATTTATATTCAAATATGCAAACAGATAGAACAAATCCTGAATTCAGAACAAATCTTCAATCAAATCCATATGTATTAGATCACCGAAAAGGTTTATAAGTTGTAAATAATGATCAATATTGTTATTTACAACATAACTTATGTAGTAGGATATGCAAGATATAATAATATACCTGTTATTCCTTCGCCATTTGTAATAGTTAATGTATGCGTGCCGTCCGTTGGGAGGTCATCTGTGGTGCTATCAGGAGTTGCTTTCGCCCTTGCCTTTTGTTTTGCCGATTTTTCAAATTTATGTTTTATTGACCCAATAACTTTTCCCTTACTATTGAATATATTACCCGATTCAATTATATTTATTGCGTTATCCCCTATATCTAACCCGTTAATGGGACACTCATAATTATCAGTTATTTTAAAGCACGAATCGCCAAACGCAGTTTTATTGTATCCAATCGTGATTAGTCCTTTATTGAAATAGTCGGTCAAATTGTCTTTGTTTAAAACTACATTCGCATTTCCAGGAGGCCGTTTTTTATTCTCATTATTAAAGAAATCCCCCCATAAATCCAGTTGATACTTATTATTTTCGGTGTTGTTAACTATAGTCATTGTAAATTGATTTGGAAATGTATCATTTGTTTTGGGCGTGATAATCATCAAATTATTATTGTGATTACCTGTGTCAATATCAACTGGCAGGGTAGTACTATTGATTTGTACTGGAATCGTATATTTATCATTTGACGTAAGACTAACGTTCCCCAATTCTTGTTGTATGAACGACTTTTTTCTTTTATAAATATTCGATAATGATGTATTGCGTGGAATCGTTTCATTAAACATTGAGGTCATAGTTTTACTGGCTGGATTATTAAGAGATATGCTAGTTACTTCATATAATGGTGGTTTTACTATACCTTTTGTTTCAAGGTCAACATCTAACATATTGATATCTTTCCTGGTCGAACTTAATATTTTTCTTCTTATTAATTCCTTTGTTTTTATTATTTTTTCTTGCGCCGGTGATATCACATTCACTCCGAAACCGGAAGGTGACCGGTTCGGTGTTGGAATAACGATCTTCTTATTGGGTAATGAATATGATATAGAACGATTATTTTCGTCTGTATTTGTTAATTGTAGTTGTAAATTAAATGATTTCATTTGAACTGGTGATTTTTTGGGCTTTGACATTTCTTTTGCTTGTGCTACCAATGCTCTATTTGTGTCTTTTCGTCTCTCTTCTTCCGATTTACACAGTTCGGGGTTAGGGCAACTTGTCGAACTGCTAGTAATATCATCTATACTTTCCATTCCCTCGTATGTTACATACAAGTACCAATATAAAATTAATAATAAAATAATAATTAGAATGCTTATATAAATGATTCTTGGGTTATCCATTTCTTGTATATATTATAACGATTATATTATAACTTCACTGAACTTCCCATATATAATAATAACCCGGTTATATTTTTACCATTCTCAATCGTGATTGTAATATCTTCACTTGTAGACAATTTACTTGTAGCTGTTTTTTCGGCATGGCCTATCTTTGTCCCATCTATATCAAATATGTCACCGGTTTGAATTATATTCGCGATGCGTGTACCCAATTCAAGGTCACCTACCGTACACGTAGATGTATTCGACTTCACGAAACATTCATTACTAAATACATCTTTACTATATATAAAATCTGGAATATTATCCATATTAGGAACATACAATGATAAATTACTAGGTCCTATTATAGAATTTGGATTACCAGGTGGTCTTGCCTTTTTTGTATTCATGTAATGGTCTCCCCATAAATCAATACTCATATTTGTTGTATGGGTATTATTCTCTAACTTAATTTGAAAATATAAGGGAAATGTATCCTTTGTTTTGGGGGCAATCATAATAAAACTATTCGATTCTTTTGTAGTTCGTTTTTTATTAGGTGATAATCTTAAACTATCCAATTTCACGTTTACTGGCGTATTCTCCGCAATAATATCAGACGTCGCCTTGGTTTGATTAATATCTGATTTTATAGACGATATTTTATATTCTAAATGCGACGGAAGGCTATTATTTGTCGGTGTTATAATTTTTTGATTATTATCTTTTTTAGCATTATCAAAAATATCACTTGAACTTACGCTCCCGCTGTCATTGTTTGTCATTGTAACAACAAATGACGAGGCTTCATCATTCAATCCTTCTTTAATAACACTGTTTATGTTCCATCCATTTAAGTATATCAATAATAACACTAATAAACATATCAATGCTACATATGTCAATATTGTAGACATCCTTATATTTAATTTCATATCTTTCTTATTATACTACATTCGGATATTATAAATTTTCAAAGGTATAATCGAAACGAAATATAATAATCTGAATAACACAGTCAAATTATTATAGTAAATAGCTCTTACTGGAATTCGAATCCAGGTTTGCGGATAACCTCATATATATCAAAGTCCACAGTGATAACCACTACACTATAAGAGCAAATATACCCACCCGGTACCACAATATTTTTAATTAGGGAAATATTGAAACCTATTACGTTTTGCACGGTATGGGGTTCGAACCCATGCACTTACGTACCAGGTCTTAAGTCTGGCTCCTTAGACCACTCGGACAACCGTGCTATAAATAGTTTAAAGACATATTTGGGTCTATAGCCCCTTAAGAGACTCGAACTCTTCACCTTACGCTTACTAAGCGTATGCTCTAACCAGATGAGCTAAAGGGGCTGGCGACAGTTACAGGATTCGAACCTGTGCGGGAATATCCCAAATGATTTCGAGTCATTCTCCTTAACCTCTCGGACAAACTGTCATATTACACATTAGCTCCCTATCGGAATTGAACCGACGACCACTACCTGCCAGGAATATTTACCACTTTACAAGGGTAGCGCTCTACCACTGAGCTAAAGGAGCATTATTTACATTATTTACATTACCCACACAACATATAACAACAATGTCACTTTATATTGTTTTATGTACTAATATTATAGGTTAAAAAATTTGGAAATAATCCGTTTATCAACACATAATACGGCCATGTTTCCCATACGTCCTATATTTTACACAAATGCTTGCGTATGTTATAAAATTGATAATTGATTTAAAATTTTGACTGTATCAATTATATAGCAAAATGGTTAAATATACTTGCGATCAATGTGGAAACGGATTTTCACGAAAATCACAATATGACTCTCATAATAGACGTAAAACACCATGTGTAAAAAATGTCGATACTAGTAAAGAAGTTATAGATAACCCTGTCGAAGAAAAACGTCATTCTAAATTAAAGTTTATTGATTTATGTTGTGGTATTGGTGGTTTTCATTATGCATTAGCCAATATGGGTCACGAATGTGTTATGGCAAGTGATATAAACAAGGATTGTCGAGACAATTATCTAATAAATCACAAAATGGAACCACTAGACGATTTATCAAAAATCGAAATTCATACTATTCCGAATTTTGATATATTATGTGCGGGATTTCCATGTCAACCATTTTCCAAGGCAGGAGAACAACGGGGATTTGATGATACACGTGGGAATATATTCTTCGATATTTGTAAGATAATAAAGCATCACAGTCCAAAATATTTAATTCTTGAAAATGTGAGAAACTTAGCAACTCACGATAATGGTAATACCTGGAATATTATAAAAGAACAAATAGACAAACTCGATTATTATACATATGAGAAAACGGTTATATTAAATACCCTTTATTTTGGAGTTCCTCAATCTAGAGAACGAGTAATTATAATGTGTAAACGAAAGGATTTGGGTGAATTGCCGAAAATACCATCTATCTCCAAAAAAAATATTAAACAAACCTCATTGAAAGATATTATTGACGAAACAGTAAATAATAAGTATGATATACCCGATAAATTAAAAGAAACCGAAATAGTTTGGGGTAAATTTTTAGAGGTTTGTAATGAAAATAATATAGCCATACCTAAATTTCCAGTATGGACGGATTGGTGGGATAGTAATGGAAATAATACTAGTATTACAAAAAACGATAAGAAGTTAAATAAAGAGGAAAATGAAAAAAATATTAAAAAGGCACAGGATGATTTCTATGCGAAGTATACGAATTGGATAGACAAAAATAGAGAGTTTTACAATACAAATATACACGTACTACAACCGTGGCTAATTGAATCTAGAAACAAACCTTTATGGTTGGGGGCAGTTAGAAAACTAGAATGGCAAACTGGATCAGATAATTTGACTATGGAACAAGTTCTATGGAGCCCTCGTGGGTCGGGAATCAGAATAAAAAATATTGATTATTCGCCTACATTAGTTGCGATGGCTTCTATGATACCGATTTATGGACCTAAATCAAGGTACCTGACACCACGAGAATGTGCACGACTTCAGTCATTTCCCGAAAACTATATTATTCATGATGATGATAAAAAAGCATACAGTCAATTTGGAAATGCGGTAAATGTTAAGATGATAGAAAAATGTGCTAGATTTCTCATTAATGACGACCCCCTATTTGATTGATTCCGTGTATTCCTTCATAAATTCTTTGTAAAACACTTTACTACATAATCTATTTTTACACATAGGTTTATCGTGCTGTATGTTTATATTGTAAATATACGGGTACTTTACTTTATGAAGTTCTTTCAAAAGTTTTCTTTTTAATTTAAGACTGTCCCCATTGTTTTGAATATAATCTGTAATATTGATATTATTTTTTTTTAATTCTTCATCTGTCAATAAATATAATCCATCGGGTGTTAGCAATATAGTATCCTTCATTTCAAGGTCGGTGTTTATACAACTATTTGAATTATGTAATGTAATGTCGCCCGTACTACTATATTTGATAGATAATTTCTTGTAATTAGGTATATCTAGATCAAACCGTTTAGCATTAGGTAATTCTAACACCTGTAATCCACACGATTCTATGTAATCACAAATAATAAATTCGATACTGTTTCCAACATCAAACCGATTACATGGTTCACTTGTTCCAAACTCGTGTAATAAATATTCTATAGGCTTTTTTAGATTAGTTATATCATGACGCATCAATATATCCCATATTTCGCGGTCAGAATGTTGGAGTTCATTGATATCCATATTACCGGGTGAAGATTCTAAATCGTCTACTACGACACTATCTACCGTGTTGAGTTGGTCTGTTCTATTTGTTTCATTATCTTCTTCAGATGAGTTGTTAATGCTATCGATATAAAACTCATACGCCTCCATAAACGATGGTTCTTCTGTAAAAGATGGTTCTTCTGTAAAAGATATATCCGTCATAGTTTCCTTAATATAATTATACTAATTAAGTATAATTATATCGATTTCAATTTTTACTCTAACTTTTCGACCTGTTTCGTTTTATTCAAGCAGTTCCTTATTGATAAGGGTCTCCTTTAGAATATTATTGATTATTTTGTTATCGAATTTCATATCTTCTTCTTTACCATATCCACCTAGTGATGCTTTTGTGTATTCAAAATACTTCTCACATTCAGGTGAGTCCAATATCTCATAATTGGGATTTTGTGTAATCCATGTATGGACTTGTGCTTGATTCTTACCTGCAACTATTTTCACTGCCTTTCTCAAATGGGTTTTATTCTCATTTTCTTTTGACCATGTATCCGAATCTTTTACATATATGGTCTCTCGTTTCAAATCAGTACAATGTATAGGTCGAGTATGCGGTTCCATATCGCGAATACGTTCTACCATAATATCAGAGATGCCTCTTACGTATCCGATTTCTCCCGTACGCACGAAATCATCCGAGTTCAGTTCAATTGATTGAATAAAATCATTGAGATTAATCGCATCTTTGCAGGTTTCATTCAAAAATACATTCAAATTAAATTTGTTCGTGGTATGGTTGATTGTATTATTAGTGGTTGTAGTATTACCCGAGTTCTTTGCTAGATCTATAACCATTTCATGTAACTCCTTATTTTGTTTCAATAACTCTAGAACCAAGGACGAATCCACAACTGCTACTGGTTCTAGAGATTTAGGTTGAACCGTACCATCACATTTTTGTTTATGATTCCATAATGAAGACGCATGTTTGAATGTTTTCTCACACTCACATTGATAGATTTTAGAACTTATTGGAACTATTTTGTTCGTATTTGTTCGTATTTGATGTTTTGCAGTAGTTAAATGGCGGTAATATTGACTCTTTCGCATGGTAGTATAATCACAATATTTACATTCATATTCACGTGAACTTTCTGTACTTTTATTATTCGTCATCTTCGTATATTATACGAAGATGTTTAGTTCCTAAATCGTTTAGTTGGCAATATACTTTTTTATTTACAGTAACAATAATTTTTCACAAAAAATCAAAAATACACCATAATGGTAATACATCGTATTTTATATAGGTATAAATACAAAACTATTTTTCCCAAATGAAATTTGGACATTTATTTATGTCCAATTCTAGTTAGTTAAGCCATTTATTTTATCGATTATTTTGTACAAATATGATAAAAAATTGAAATACTTAATATTATAGAATGATATCATATCCAACAACAAAACAATCATGTCAACACAAGTATTTACAATCCCTCGTTTCATGTTAACCTTAGGTAAGGTTGCAACAGATAACATGAAAACGCAAAAACAGGTATTGTTACAATTGCGCAAAGACCAATCTATTAAGAATAAAGAATTGGTACTATTACAACGCGAAGTTCGAATTATCGAAAAGGAAACTAAAAAACAAATGAAAGTTCTTGAAAAAGAAGCCAAAACTGCCCGCCAGCAGGCAATGAAAGACATAAAGAAGGAAAGGGCAATTCAGATAAAACTTACAAATAAAGAACGTAAACTAGAGGAACGAGTAATCAAAACACATATCGTTAAACTGAATCGCAAAATTAGTAGAGAAGAAGCATCAATTGCCAAACTAAAACAAACAATCGTATAAACAAAATTAAAACAAAATAAAAAGGGCCAGTTATGCCTTTTTTATTTTACTAGCAGAACGCAATATTTCTACGTGTAATCATATTACCATTTTGAGGCCTAATATAATAATCATCAACATAATCTTCACTATTATAACCATCGAGGACTGATGTATTATTCTCCGAAATAATCGAGTCAGTATCGCTATCGCCGTCGTCTTCGCTATTACCTTCTTCGTCGCTGTTTTTATTATATGTGAATTCGAGTTTTTCATCAAATCCGTCGAATCCGTTAAATAAAATATATTCAAAGTAACAGAATAACATATCAAAGCACGACATTGTAACTGTATTAATATTATTACTTAATATTATGTATTTAAATCGATTTCAGGCAAGTTATTTACATAGAGTATCCACTTCGTATACTATTTTCCATATTATTGTATATTCTTACAGATTGAGTTTCGGCGACATAGTGTATAATGCTAGATCCGGCAACAACCCATACAAGATAAATACCAAGCGTAGAAATTGGTTCCATTTCTATAACAAACTAAATAAATTATATATTTGCAAATAAACTGTATAAATATATAATCTTGTATACATAAAATACTAAATATGTATCGTTCAAACTCATTAAATACGCAAAATGACTTATTATTGAGTAATTTAATGGAATTTTATAAAGAACATGATAATTTAAATAATATGATGAATATTATTAACGGCGAATCTAAAATATCACTACGCATTGTAGATTGGTTTGTAACAAATTTCGCAAAGAAATATTATACCGTATATGAAATATCGACAAAGCGCGGAGACCTAACAATAATGGACCGATTTAAAGTATATAATGACTACAAGTTGAAACTAAAGGCTTATTCAAAAAAACGATTTGACCCATTTTGTCGATGGGACCGTATTTCAGTTCCATATAATGAAGACCAATTAATGGAAACCACAATAGGTCAATTAAACTTTTTTAAATGGGCGATTGAGAACAATATTGTAAATTATATTCAAAATAATTACGAAACTATTGAAAATGATATGAATAAACGTAATCTCACTACAAAAAAACGCATACCACTCGACGGACAATCTGATAAAAATGATAATATTAATACGAAAACAAGAAAACGTCGCGAAGAATTATCAGTATCCGCATGTAAAACAATAAAAAAAGAAAGTGTTAAAATTGTTGTGAAATTTAATTAAATATGGATAGATATTCATTATACCGAGACAGGTGAATTGGGTGGAGGAGGCAAACGTGGAGTTGTAGATTGTAGTGAAATAATATGTTGTATAAATTTTTCGATCTGTAATATCCATCCATTTCCAGGGTCATTGACATCACCGTCGGTATAGGTTGCATCGGCATTAGTGTTAATATCTAACATAGTTACGTCGCTAGTTGTAACATTAGGATCCCATTTTGTATAATCTCCGAGCCAATTATCATGATAGTCCTTACATTTCTTAAGATACGATAGTTCTATCGCACCTTCACCACTTCGCGAACGCTTATTAATTCGTTCAAAACATTTATCAGCGTCCGCGTTTATATAAATATGACCGGTTACATGGTTATCTTTTGCATGTTCGTTTGATAACAAGCAGTAGATTTTATAATCAATATCAGTTATAGTTTCGTCGTCATGTAACATCTTGGCAAAAATCTCTTTATCGGCATCAACCGATCTTTCGCATATCAATACATCACAAGTTGGATTATTTCGAATTGTATCTCTTATTAATGATAATCGCGTAGTTAACGCCATTACTTGGAATTGAAACGCATATTTAGAAGGTTCCGCATAAAACTTTTGTAGAATTGTTTGTCCGTCATTATCTTTAATTGTTTCCCAAATATCAACCGGTTCCTTTACAAAAATTATATTTTGTTTGTTGATGAATTTTTTTTGCAGTTCTTGTACGATGGTTGTTTTTCCAGCACCGATATTACCCTCGATAGAAATAATTACGGGACGACACATTTTGTAAGAATGGTTATAAATATTCGGAATATTATTTTTGCTAATATATAACTAATATTCCGAATTCAATTTTTTATACAGATAAAAATATGTTATACTTATATAGCATTATGGAAAGACTCCCAAGCGATGATATGACAGTAGTTGATATTTCGACTGAATCGACCGATCAGGTTACTAAATCAAGACGTGAATCTTTTATGGATGGTATAAAAGATATACAGGAAACTGTCGGCGACCAAGATTTTAAACAAAAAATGGGTGCATACATGGCATTTGTATTAGAAATGTATCGTGTAGTAATGGGAACATTATTATTAGTATTTGTCCCACAGAAGTGTAACGACCAGTTATGTACTATGTCAGATGTAATGTCATCGGAAGACCAAATATACGCTGGAAACGTCGCTATTAATTTTGTCACATTCGCATCATTTTTTATCATGTACGTGGTTGAAATTCGTCGCGAAAACAAAATGATATCATATTTAGATGTCAATAAAGAATTCCCTTCTGATAATGATGCCGTTGGCGAAGCATTATTACTTTTACCTGAAAAAAAAAGAAAGGTTATATTGAATCTAGATGGGTCTTATCAGAACGCATGTTACGTTGCCGCATTTTTCTATTTATTAAATTCCGTGTATAGTGGAATTGTAATATATGATAATTATTTCGACAGTAAGACGACTACTGTATTCGTTACCAATTTATTATTTTTAGCCGGTAAATTAACTGATGTTTACGGACTTGCTAATACAGATACTAATATATTTTATTCTGCCTACCTCAAAGACAAGGTGCAATATAATTATGCCGATCCTGATAAGGTTAAAGAAGAACCCAAAGAGACAAGTGAGGTAGAGGCAGAAGAATCCATCTAATTACAATATGCGATTTGGTTTATAAAATAAGATATCTAAAAAATTACTCGTGGTAGGAAACTCATCTAGTCCGTAAATGTCTTGTAACATCAACCATTCGAACATTCCACCCATATATAAATATATATTCGTAAATCCTAGACCGGATAGTTGTTTCGCTTTTGTATTGACCTTTTCGTCATTTATATTCATGCCGTATATTACAATTTGGGGGGTGAAATCGTATTGACTTAATCGTTCATTTATAATTGACTCTTCTGAATCGTAAGAAATAGTATTCTGAATTAAACAATGTTGTTTTGTTGATTCTAATGTGTTTATTATTATATAATCTTTTGGTTTTGATATAATATATTGTACGTCTTCAAACGAAACCTTTCGGTACGTTTGTTGGAAAAACCCTTGGAACATTTCTAGAATGATATCAAAGTTTATTTCTATATTTTTTATGAAAAATTGAATATAAAAATACATACGTTGTGAAAAGAAACCAACATTTATTAATAATTAATAATAATCAACATGGATCTTGCTCAACGTAAATTAGTCAAATCGGAATGGGAATCCATTGAAATTCCCGTTTCATCACAAGAAAAAAAAATCTTACAAATGATAAACGATGGGTACAATAATACTAATATTCATAGTAATATTAATCAGTCATTGTATTCATTTGTAAAGATCGATAAAAATGATGGCACTGAACTCATGTTATTTCAAAAGTATTTCGAGCCCAATTTGAGAAAATTATTCGAAAAATACGGAAAAAAGACCCCACTCGAGAATATACATTTTCCCGAATCTGTAGATAAAATCAAAACACTAAAAAAAATCGATAAATTACGTATTCAAAATTTAGAATCTAATAT
>Ga0257122_1000938_pt1 | contig 22708 bp, 13 predicted proteins | sample SI106_120metaG_FD_190146 | JGI IMG/M metagenome (GOLD analysis project Ga0257122, IMG submission 190146) | Marine microbial communities from Saanich Inlet, British Columbia, Canada - SI106_120 | ecosystem: Environmental > Aquatic > Marine > Inlet | place: Canada: British Columbia | collected... | reverse complement strand
GCGGTACTTCCCAGTTGCCGTTTCGCTTCAGGTGGATTCCCCCAGATCCCACTGCGACGATGGGATCTCCATCGTTGGGACCACCTGCCAAATCATAGATCGTCGGAGTCGAATCCGGGGCCACAGGCAGGAATTCCGGAATCCAGGCCGCGCCGTTTGAGAAATAGATCGTTCCGACGTCGATGTTGGTGTCGGTCTTGGTTTCACCCGCAGCCCAGATTTCCGTATCGCTCCTGCCCCATACCGCAAATAATGCGGGAATGGTATCTTCCTGCTTGTAGTCGGGAGTATCGTCTACCCATCTTCCGCCCTCGTGGCGGAGGATAACCCCAGCTACGCTCGTGCCGGGCATTCTTCCCACGGCATAGTGGTTTCCCGCGCCGATGCACGCCGCATCACCCGCCCCCGGAGTCCCCCAAAACGCGTTAAGCTGGCCCAAGGTCGCTGGCAGATCGGGCTCGAGGCCCGGCCCTACACCGTCGACGTTGTAGGCCAAGACCTGACCTGAATCGCCCACGGCAACAAACGTATCGCCTTCCGAGACACCGACGGCGTAATAGCCGCCGAATCCAGTTGGTATGCTGAAGCCTTCCGGCTGGGCAAAATCCTTCGCACCTGGCTTGCCCACCATAAACGTGAACTCTCCCATATGGGACCCCACGACAGCAACCGTGCTAGTGCCAGCCGCCACGTCGAGCAAAAGCCAGTCGTCACTCGGCGAAATTTCTTCGACCGTTTTTCCGCCCGCTTCGTAGCTCACGAGACCATTGCCGGCCATCCACACCGACCTATTGACACAGTCCATACGCTGCATCTTTAAGTTCACGTTGATGATGCCGGGGGGATCCTTCTCTACGTTTGGAACGGAGCCCAAATTGTCGAGTACGTAGGCATTCTTCTTCGCGGCGTAGAGTTGCGGTGGTTCGCCAGAGGATGCGCATAGTCCCAAATAGTTTTCCGTGGACCATTTATTCGGCGTTCCATCACTCCAATCAAATTGCGAGACCCCGTTTCCACTCGCTACGAAAATATCGCTGCCAAAACGAAAGACGGCCTGCCCCTTGCTGTGCGATGGATTGACAACGCTGAGTTCTCTTCTTTCGGGGTGGGGCCCTTCACTCGTTAGATCTAGGCGTGCGACCTCTGTGGCCCCCAAGGCCAAGACTTCATCGGCCGACGCCCAAACCGATACAAAATCGACCTCATCACTTGAAGCCAATTCCACCCGCTCGAGCGTCTGTTTGTCCAAGTCTCCTCTCAATACCGTATTCGCGTCTCCGACCATCCAGAATTCGTTACCCACGACCCAGACATCGCGAAGGTCATTGCCTTGGGGCCTTGGGTGTCTCCACCCCCAACCCCCACTATTTACGATAAGTCGCCCCGTCAACGCTGTTGCATCCGCCCCCCCAGCCTCCTGGGCAGAGCCCGCTTCCATAGCCACAACGCCCGAGTCGGGTCCGCGCGGACTCGAGAAGGTATTCAGGGTACAGGCGAATGATGTGGATATCATTGTCGCCAAAGCGAAACGAAGCGGAGCAAAACGCGTATGGCTGTTGAGCGAATTCATGGTTAAGATACCGCGATTGTAGCAGTTTATCTTCAACGGGTCACTTCTGCTTGTCCAAGGCCGACATGACGACGAACCGTCGACGCTTTGGTGCGGAATCACCTCCTTGCTCGACTCGCCACATCCCCTAAGCAGTTGAATCCGCAGACAACTCGCCGATCGCTGGTCCCACGCGATCGTTGGAACGGTGATTGCAACCCCATACCTTGGGAACGTCAATCCATGGAAAGGGAGAGCTTTATGCACCGCCCCATCATCTTACTGATCGCCATTCTCGCCACGGCGACCGCAAACGGCTGCGGAGGCATGGAGGAAGACGTGATTGGCCTCGAAGGAGGCGGCAAAGCCGATACCGGTTTTTGCACCTCAACCCTGCGGGTGTTGAGTTGGAACCTCGGCGAAGTCTACCTCGGCGATTGGGTGGAATCCCGCGCGAATAGCCTCTATTTCCTCGACGTGGCGTTGCTGATCAAGGAACACAAGGTGGATATTGTCGCCCTACAGGAAATGCGAGATGAAAACCAGCTCGCCTATCTCCTCAAACTCTTGGGCCCCCCCTGGAGAGGCGTCATATCGCGCGACGACTACGACCGCCACGCCGCCATACTGACCAGACTACCAACCGAATTCGTTGGCCTACGCGCCAGAGATAATGGACGCGCCGCCCCAGCCGCAGTGCTGGATCTCAACGGGGTTCGCTTCGTAGCAACGTCGGTTCATCTCAGCGCCTTCGATGAAGAACTCCGACTTCAGCAAACCAAGGATTTCTACCGTCAAATGGCCGAGCAACGCTCACCCCATTTTATCATGGCTGGAGATTTCAATATCGATGGTAGCTCAACCCTCGATGACTACGACGAGATTCTCTACGAATTTCTCACCGAAAATTCCAACTTCACCGACGCCGGAAAAGGCACCGGCGATACCACGATGACCGGAAAACGGTTGGACTACGTTTTTTACCGCAGCTCAGCCATTACCTCTCATCGCGCTTGGGTTCTAGAAGACCAACGGCAAGGCTGGATGGACCACGATCCCGTACTCGCGACCTTTCAGTTGGGAATGCCTTAGCCGGACATCAGTTGCAGAGTTTGAGAATTGAAATGACTTCGGATCGACCGATGGCGTCGTGCTCACCGAGGATAGCGCCTCGAGCCGCAAGACGATCTGCGACTTTGGCGTATCCGTCTTCAGAAATATCGTAGTCTGCCGGATTCGTTTTCACCCCTAGCGATTGAAAGAAAGCAACGGTTTTGGCGATCGTGCCTTCAATCCGCGCATTCTCGTCCCCGTCGCGGATCCCCCATACCCGCTCACCATATTGAAGCAACTTATTTCGTTTGCGCTGCTTTTCGTGTCGCCATAGTCCCGGCAGAACAACCGCCAACGACTGCGCATGGTCCAAGCCCCATAGCGCGGTCAACTCGTGGCCTATCATATGCGTGCCCCAGTCGCTGATGGCACCACACCGAATAAGTCCGTTCAGCGCTTGGGTAGCGCACCACATGATATTAGCCCTGGCATCGTAGTTACGGGGATCAGCCAAAACCTTCGGCCCCTCCTCAACGAGCGTGGAGAGAATTGCTTCTGCCTGCCGGTCTTGCAGGGGCGTGTTGACGTCGTAGGTGACGTATTGCTCTACCACGTGAACGAAGGCATCGATGATCCCGTTGATCGTTTGCCGTGTGGGCAGGGTAAAGGTGGTTTCGGGATCCAAAATCGAGAATTTGGGCCGCACGAGGTCGCTCATGAAAGGGCGCTTCTGGCCGAGCTCCCGATGACTGATCACCGCGCCCGCATTCGCCTCCGATCCCGTAGCGGGAAGCGTGAGCACCGAGGCCAAGGGCAACGCACGCTCGATGACAACGTCGTCGACGCACATACGCCACGGGTCACCATCATCAAAGAACCGAGCCGCTGCAATGAATTTTGTACCATCCAAAACCGAGCCGCCCCCGACAGCGAGTAGAAAGTCCACGTCTTCTTGCCGACAGATCTGAACAGCTTTTCGCAACGTGCTGTATTCGGGGTTGGCTTCAATGCCACCAAATTCGAGCACCTCATAGCCCGCAAGCGCCTCTCGAACCTGCCTGTGCACGCCGTTGGCCATGATGGAGCCGCCGCCATACGTCAGTAGAACCTTTTGGCCTGTCGGCAAGAATTCGGCCAAGCGCGCGATGCTGCCGCGCCCGAAGATGAGCCGGGTCGGATTATAGTATTCGAAATTTTCCATCGATAGTCTCCTGTGACAACTCGGCTATGGTTTCCGAGAAAAAGAGCTACATGCTATATATATGACGGAATGCGAATGGACAACGCCAGAGCCTTGTTGAGTCGAACCTTCGGTTTTTCGGAGTTTCGACCCGGCCAAGAAGACGCTATCGCGGAACTCATCGGGGGCCGAGACGTCACAGTGTTGTTGCCCACCGGTGGGGGCAAATCGATCTGTTATCAGCTTCCAGCCCTCCTTGCGCGCCAGGCGGGAAAAGGCCCCACCCTCGTTGTCTCTCCTCTGATTTCCCTGATGGACGATCAGGTGAAGGCTCTCTTGGAGCGAGGCGTCGAAGCCTACGCGGTGCATAGCGGAAAGGATATCGTTGCCAACGGCGAGGCCATCAGCCGCTTTCGCCAAGGGCGATGCGATATCATTTACGTCTCACCGGAACGCGCGGTCCAAAGAACGTTCGGTCGCTTCGCGAAGGAAGCGGGAGTTTCCTTTCTGGCCATTGACGAAGCCCATTGCGTGAGCCAGTGGGGACACGATTTCCGCCAAGAATATATGCAGCTAAAAGGGCTACGCGAAACGCTCGATATTCCCACCATGGCCCTCACGGCAACGGCAACGCCAACCGTGATGGATGAGGTAAAACGACACCTTGCTCTGCGCACTCCCTACGCGGTCCAGGGTTCATTCGAACGGCCTAATCTATCATTTTCGGTGCACCATATTTCACGAGACAAGGGCAGATTGGAAAGGTTGATCGCAACCCTCGAAGAAAAGGGCATCGGCCAAAAACGCGACTATGGCGGACGAGCCATCGTCTACTGCGCCAGCCGAAAGAAAGTGAAAAAGGTAGCAGACGCGCTACGGGCCGCCGGTTTCGCTAGCGGCTATTACCACGCCGGGCGAACGGAAGGCATGCGGCGGCGCGTACAAGAAGCCTACGAAAAAAAGAAACTATCCGTCCTCGTAGCGACCAACGCATTTGGTATGGGTATCGACCATCCCGACGTCAGGCTCATCGTACATTTTCAAACGCCAGGGTCTGTTGAAGCCTACTATCAGGAAGCCGGGCGCGCTGGACGCGATGGGCTTCCCGCGAAATGTGAACTCTATTTTGGCATCCCCGATCTCATTACCCAGCGTCTCTTGGCCACACCCAAAAGAGGAAAATTCGACGCCGACCTCGTCGATCGGCGCGCGGCCCTACTCGAAGCCATAGAAGGCTATGCCCGAAGCGAAAAATGCCGACAACAAACACTTTCCAACTATTTCGCCCCGGATAGGCAGGAGATCACCCCATGCAAAAGCTGCGACTATTGTATGGCTCCCGATACCCTGGCCGACCACCTAGCGGCGGCGCGCGCTCCGAAAGCAACGGCAAAGAAGGAACGCCCGCTCATCAACCTTCCCCATGACGACCTGGAGATCATCTTGGCCGCTGCGGCCGCCTTGAAACGTCCGGTTGGCAAACTAAAACTCGCCCGCGCCCTCCGAGGCAGCAAAGCCAAAGCTATCAAAGCGCTGCGTAAACTCCCCCAATACGATTCGCTCAGCCATTTTCCGGAAAACTCCGTCGTGGCCGCTGTCGAATCCTTATTGTCTGCGGGAAAGCTCGAGCATCGGGGAAAGAAGTATCCCACCGTATGGCTCGCGGGCCGTCCCGTGCGCCCGCGCAAAAGCGGAGATGGCCCGCGATCTACCGCCAAGAAGAGCCGCAGCAATTTGGTTCGGGCCCTGGAAAACTACCGCCGGCGTACGGCCCGCCATCTCAAATGGAAACCCTATATGGTCTTCCATCGGAAGGTCATCTTGGCCATCGACGAACTGGAACCGAGAGACCTTTGGTCGCTCAAGCAGATCGATGGCTTGGGGCCCGCCAAGATAAGCCGGTTCGGCCAAGACCTCCTGCACATCATTGAGGAACACGCCAGTTAGGCCGGCTAGGCGTGTAAATTGGACCTTGCGAACCCATTTCCCCATAGCGTAAACTCGTAGGGTGGCGGAGACGGTGCCGGAAATAGAGCGGTTGCGGGCGGAGCTTGAGGAAGCCAAGCGTGTCAACGCCATCCAAGAGCAAACGGCCCAAGCGCAAGCTGAACTCTTGCTCAGCGCTCTTTCCCAGGCGGAAACCGACGCGAGAAAGTTGGCTAATCTCCAGCGGTTAGCTCAACTCGGCAGCTGGGAATTGGATTTGAAGACGAGCCGTTTCCAGGCCTCCCCCGACATTCTGCTCGCCTTAGGAGCCGCACCGGGGACTTCAGCCATTCCACTCAGCGATTTCCTGGCGGTCCTCCATCCCGGGGATCGGCCTAGATTGGAACGTGCGTTGGGTGGAGCAGCCGACTGGGAAACCTCGTCTGAGCTCAAATTCCGGGTCAAGTCTTCAACTGAAGAGGAATTGTCCTTTCGGGCCACGCGAGACATCGTGCGAGACGAAAACGGCAAGCCGGTGCGCATGCGAGGCGCGATACAAGACGCGACCACACGCATCCGCCTTGAAGAGCAACTCGACGCCGCTTCCAGAGAATTACAGAAATTCGCATCCTTTGCGGAACACAATCCGGGCCCCGTGCTCAGCTTTTCCCGAGAGGGGGTGGTGCATCGCGCCAATCACGCCGCGCACCAGATTTTGGCGCCGAAAGTGGTCGAGGGTGTTCCGCTATCCGACTTTTTTCCAGACCTGGTGGTCGAACCACAGCGTTGCATCGACAACGATCAAACGACCGTGAGTGAGATCACCATTGGGAAGAATGTCTACCAGGTTGTGATTCGTGGTGTGTCCGAACTCGGCCTGGGACATTTCTATGCCGCCAATATCACCATGCATAAAGAAACCCTTCGCGAACTCCGAACGGCGAAGGAGGCAGCCGAAGAGGCCGCCGTGGCCAAGGGGCGTTTCTTGGCGAATATGAGTCACGAGATCCGAACCCCCATGAACGGCGTCATCGGGTTGCTCACTCTTCTGCTCTATAGCGACCTCGACGAGGAGCCATTGGAAGATGTCCGTTTGGCCTTATCGTCGGCCGAGAGCTTGCTTTCTTTACTCAACGACATCCTCGATTTTTCAAAGATCGAAGCTGGAAAACTAGAATTCGAAGAAATCGATTTCGACCTTCGCTCGAATATTGGCGACGCGGTAAGGCTCTTTCAGGAGTCCAATGCAAACCATGAAGTTCGGCTGAATTGCCTGTTGGACGCCGCTCTCCCACACGACGTCCGTGGCGACCCAGGGCGATTGCGGCAAGTACTGACCAATCTCATCGGCAATGCCGTCAAATTCACCCCAAAGGGTGAAGTGACCGTCCGCGCGTCCCTGGCAAGCGACGACCCCAATTCTGCCCTGATTCGCTTGGAGGTCGAAGACAACGGTATCGGCATGACCGCTGAAGCTCAATCCCAAGTCTTTCAGTCTTTCGTTCAAGCCGACGGTTCGACCACACGAAAATACGGTGGTACCGGCTTGGGCCTGGCCATTACGAAAGAGCTTGTCGAAGCGATGGGCGGCAACGTCGGAGTGGATAGCACGCCGAACGTCGGAAGCCTCTTTTGGTTCACCATTCGGCTGGCGAAAATTCCGCGGCGCACCAAACCAAGTTTGGCGTGCAAGCTGGAGCGGTCGAGGGTATTGGTGGTTGGCCCCCACGACGGTGATAGAAGGATTCTCGCCAACCAGCTTAAGCAGCTAGGGATAGAAGTCCATCATGCCATCGACGGAGCCGAAGCCCTAGAGCGGCTACGCGACGCTATCGAAAATCGGCAACCTTTTGCCGCAACCCTCATCCAAAAGACGCTGCCCGATATGGGCGTGGCGGCGCTAGCTAAGAACCTCCGGACGTCCCCTGACTATGCCAAGATTCCGTTCGTCATTTTGGCTGCCAACCCGAGTCGTGGCGACGGCGCCATCGCGCGAAAAATTGGCGCCGCTGGATACCTCAGCAGTCCGATAGAATTGAAACTGCTACAAGAAGCCCTGGCGGAAATCATCGGGGGTTCCCGCTCGGAAGCTCCCCGGGAAGACGAACCACTTATCACTCGACATAGTATCGCCGAAAAAGAGACCGAATCTCGTCCTCGAATTCTCGTGGCGGAAGATAACAGGACCAGCCAACTGGTTATCGTAAGATTGTTGGAACTCCTCGGCTGCCGTGCGGACGTCGCGGCAAACGGTGTCGAGGCGTTGAAGGCCCTTGAGACAAGTACCTTTGATCTCATTCTGATGGACTGCCAGATGCCGGAACTGGATGGCTACGACACCACCACGGTCATTCGCAAAGGCGAAACGAGCACCTCGCGGATCCCCATCGTTGCACTCACCGCTACGGCCTTCAGCGAAGATAGGGCCCGATGCCTCGCGGTCGGCATGGACGCTCATATTACCAAGCCCGTGCAAAAGGGTGCCATCGTCGAGGTATTGAGTAAATGGCTCAATATTGATAGGAGTGGGCTGAAATAGAATCGAGGCGAGATCATGAGCCGAGTTTACCCCAACCAGTTTATCGGCCTCGCGCCCTGCGCCCTGGCCGAAGCCGACGCCGTACTACTCCCCGTCCCCTTCGAACGAACCGTCTCCTACGGCACTGGAACCTGGCGGGCACCCCAGGCAATACTCGACGCGAGCAACCAACTGGAGGAATTCGATGAGGAAACTCTGATCGAATTCGGCCAGGACCTGCGCGTGCATACCGCAGATCCCGTCCTCGACGATGAAGAAGAAAGCGTTGAGCAATATCTCGCCCACGTTGCATCGCACGCACGGCAACTTCGCGATCACTTTGTCGTCGGCTTAGGGGGAGAACATAGCGTCAGCTATGGGCTCATTGACGGGCTATGCGAGGATTTATCTGAACTCACGATCGTGCAAATCGACGCGCATACCGACTTGCGCGACACACTAGGAGGAAAGCGGTGGTCGCACGGCACGGTGATGCGCCGACTCCTCGAACGTGGCTGCCGGCTGGTTCAGATCGGCGTACGCAGCGTTTCAAAAGAAGAGTATACGCTGAGCCAATCGCATCCCCAGATTCAGACGTTTTTTGCGCGGAATCTGGAAGACCGCTGGATAGCCTTGGAAGCCTGTCTAGCGGAGCTCTCAGGTGAAATCTACCTCAGTCTGGATGTCGATGGTCTTGACCCCAGTGTCATTCCAACAACCGGCACACCGCAACCGGGCGGATTGAGCTGGCAACAAACGGTCCGTATTATCCGACAAACTTTCAACGGCCCAAACAGACGCGTGATCGGCGCAGACGTGGTGGAATATGTGGCCTCTCCGCACCCACCTGGGGCAGATACCACCGCGGCAAAGCTCGTAGCGAAGATTCTGGCCCATTGGGCTGCCTGTAGGAAAACTGAAGCTTCGCTGTAAATTAGCAGGTCCGCTCGGCGGGAATAATCCCGCGAATCCAAGAGAAAATTCACGTGTCAAAACTCAATTCGAGAAAAGAACTGAGTATTCGCCAGGTCCACGACTTGCATGATCCCCCCGTGGCTGCGGGGCGAAAGGAGGTATGGCTAGCCAAGCACGAAGGGGTCTGATGAGCTCCGACCGACGGTCGACCCCGCAAGCTTTAAGTGAGGGTTAAGATGGAAAGGTCGTATTTCTTTCGCTGGAACCGAAACTCTCCGAATATGGGGCGGTGCGTCGGGGCAATATTCGTTGCGCTCCTGGTGTTGCTCAGCCCGAATCCGACGCTTGCCAAAGACGCCCCGGCGAACAAGCGCGCCAAAGTTGAACCGCTCCGCACGCCCCAGCAGTTCACGATTAGCTCGCGGGAACACCTCGTCTGGGCTTTGGCCTTCAAGAAGACTCTGGAACGCGCTCAGAAGCCGATTGACTTTCTACATCGCTGGACTTGGAATACCGGGGATATCGCTAAGCACCAATGCATCGACGACGGCCGTGACAAATGGCAGGCCCTGGTCGCGAGAAGCGATAAAAACTACCGGACAATGCTACGCGCAGTGGTCCAGAAAGCCCCGCAGAAGAGGCGGGCCGCGGGCAACGACTTGGCGAGGGACCATATGTACGCTATTTTCCTAGACCAGGAGTTACAGAAATGTGGGCTGAAGCCATTGCTACGAATGTCACTCGGCTTTCAGCCCAGCCCGCTCTACCACCGGCTTCGCAAGAGGTGGACGTCCCGTTGAGGCGGCGCCGATGGCGCGACGCATCAATTCTTCTTTTTTTCATCATCGTGGGCGGATTGCCCCATACGGCCGCTGGCGCCCCCAATGACCTCAGGGAACTCTATTCTCGAATTGCGGCTGACCTCAAGGCGGGCAAGCCGGTCATTGTGACCGTACACGTTGCGCTATGCGACAACAATACGATCAACTGCGGAACACGCCCCCACGGTGACGGGGACCAGCCCAAGAAGAATCTCTACTGGGGCGGTGCTGCCGGCTTTCGCGCCTACTTCAATTGGCGCCGCCCTTTTCGGCGCATCCACCAGGACAATGGAGATGGGGACGTGGTTCTGGAGCGTGTCGTCTATCGCTATCGTGTCAAAAGAAGCAACGCCCGACTGAAGCGTTTGGGTATCAAGAAGGCATTCGACATCTATCTTGTGGGACTCGCCTATCGCGGCCGACACATCGGCAAGGCAAATCTAGGTTTTATTAAGCACGTTCAAGACGGAAAACTGTCCAGGAGAATCAAGATCGATGACAAAATAACCATCGACTACGGCCGGGGAGCACATGTCATAGGCTACGCTGGACATAACCATATGATGGACGTCACCCACTTTTCTTTTCCCCCTTCAACACGCCAAGAAGCCGCTGGGTTCTTCGCGCTTTCGTGCATCAACGCGCCCTACCTCAGTGAATTGACAATTCCAAAGTCGAGCTATGGGCTCCTACTCACCAGAACCTTGATGTATCCCGGCGCTTTCACGATTGAGGGAATCGTCGAAGGGGTTGCCAAAGGGGAATCGATGGAGAGGATCCGACGACGTGCGGTGGGATATTACGCCAAATACCAACACCGCCCCGTTTCGGTCATCGGCAAACTATTCGTCCATGAAGCGAGTCGGAGATTTCTCCCCTATCTCAAGAAGAAGAAATAGCCGTTTTGAGCAGGGGCGACCTAAGGATTCGCCAGGATGGCCATGGAAGCAAATGGTACGTCGTTGCCGTCTGTAATAGCGATATAGAGCACCTGGAAGTCGAGATTTGAGGTGGGGGTAACGATGGTAAAATCGTCGATATAGCCCTCTTCGGTGCCATTTAGGACTTCGCCGCTGGGCCAAAGAAATGTGATATCTCGTGCTTCTGCTCTTTTCTCCCAGTCGTCAAATGCTACAACTTCCGAACCAGCACCGGCAGCCCCGCTTCCGTAGAGGACTTTCTTGGGCCCCAGAAAGGGCAGTTTGGAGGAACTGAGTTTGCCTTCTTGATCGGACGGCGTACCAAAATAGAGTTTATAGTTGGCGTCGCCAAGGTGAAGCGGCGATGGGGCTTGAATGTCTTCGAAAAGCAAAGGACAACCTGTAGCGTCATACTGTACGACCCAGTTACTTCCGTCCCACACCGCATAGCCGTTGTTACGCTGTTGATCACCACAACCGTCTATCTTACCCACGGTAAAAATCATGAATGAACCAACGGCTCCCGACCATCGCCAGTCGTCAAGCGTGGGAACCCCAATCTTGAACTGACGTGCGTTGTCGATCTTTGAATTGGCTGCTGTAGCATCACCATCGACGCCAACCACCAGGGTGGGCGCACAGGGACCGCCTTTCTGATAGTCAGTCTCGAGGGTGCATATCGACTCAGGGCCATTGTGAAAGTCCTTTCCCACGTAGCCATCCTGGCTATCTACCGAATAGATGCGCGTTTTCTGATCGGGTCCGCGCGCTTCAAAGAAAAGTCGAATCGCGCCGCCCATCGCCTCGCTCAGCGGCACGGCCTGCCCCGTAGCGATCTGAACCAACGACTTGCTCGCCGTTCCGGGGCTATGCAAACCGCTTTTGCCTGCCAAACTCGTGAACGCCGAAACCGATGACGGGTCGGCGGTGGCAACAGAATTTCCCGTGGCCACCGCAAGCCCACTATGCTCATTCCCCATGGGCCCGTAGTAAAGTTGAACGCGCCCTGCCTGGGCAGAAGGGGCGTCGTCACCATAGACCATGGCGTGAATCATGACGTTACCGTCGGATACAATGCGGGTAATACCGTCGATCGACGCGCCTTGACCATCGATCTGCCAGACCTCTTCCGCACTTTCCCATTCAGCAATATTATCACTGGATCCAAGAGTAACAGTGCACGAAGAATCTTCACATGCCGAGAGCGATATGCCGTAGCGGGTCGCTGAACGCAGACCTGTCAATTCCCCTTCTGTCTGGGAAGACGCTAGACCTTTCGATACGACATGTCCTCCATTTTCTGACGTGGCCACAATCTGGTATTGGTCGACAGCGACGCTCGCCGCCGAAAAGCTGAACTTCACTTTGCTCGATGAAGAATACTCTTTCGCCCCTATTACCTTCGTTCCGCTCGGGCTGAGGGTAAACGCAGCTTGCCATGCTTCTGTGGGACCGGATTCGCTACAGGACGTGGTTAGATAGAAACCAGCGATCAACACCACATTTAGAACAGGTATCTTCAACATGGCTATCATTGTACTGGCTGCCAGGCGCTGCGGCAAACCTGCAAGGATCCCCCCCCCTTGACCGCTCGATCAACCTGTGAGCTATTTCCAATATGAAATTCTCGCGTTCTCGAGTTTGTCCTATTCTCCTGGCAGCCGCCTATCTCACGCTACAATGCGCGCCTGCAATGAAGGCCAAGCCTCCCAAGCGTAAACCGGCCCCGGTGCCAGAATCTTTAGAGACCTCAAAACGAGGTGACAACGATGCAAGAGACGGCCGGCTCAAAGAGTTTCAACTGATCACCGCTACCTTGGAACGAGCCTATTCCTATTTGCAGATCAAACAGAAGCGGTGGAGATTTTCCTATTCGCAGCTCAAATCCACCTATGAGAAACGACTCTCCGAACTGAAAGGCATGAAGGACTACCGCAATCTATTGCGAGAGTTCCTAGGCCACTTCAAAGATGGCCATCTACGCATCAACTACCCGCGAGCTGGTTCTCAACCCGGGAGCACACAAATGGCCCCCGCAATATCTCACCGCTGGGTGGGCCATGGAATACTGCTGACCCGTATCGCACGCCTCTGGGGCGATGAGAAGGCGATCGCGAAAGGGCTCAATGAGGGGCTCACCAAACTCAAATCGGCGCGGGCTTTGATCGTTGATCTTCGCGGGAACGGGGGGGGAAACGATGCACTCGTGCTCGACTATATCTCCAAGATCGTACCTCGACGGATTCCTCTGGGTAGGGTCTCCCTGCGACTTTCGCCTGAGGTCCTGGGGCAACGGCCACACTACAAGCGGCTCTATCAGCCTGATCCGAGCCGGCCGGGTTATTCTCTCTGGCTGCCGCTCTTCGTCGAACCGCAAACAAAGACGGGATTCTCAGGCCCCATTGCCGTATTGATCGACAAGGCTTGCTATAGTTCCTGCGAAACCGCAGCGCTCGCCTTCCGTGTAAGTCAGGTCGCGACTCTCTACGGCCAAGCAACGGGGGGCGGCAGCGCCAACCCCATCTTCATCAAACTACCACGCGGTGGGAAAATGATGGTCCCTACCTGGATTCACCGAGTCCCCGGTGGAAAGCTCCTCGAGGATAACGGTATCGCCCCTCACACAGTTCTGAAACCGACGGTGAATGCGGATAAGATCGCGACGATCAACTTGCGGCAGAAACTCGAACGTCCTCGTTGCGGGAGCGAATGCCCATCGACTATGATCAAGGAATGAAGTTCCGCGTTTCTACCAGCCGCCTTTCACTGGCCAATGCATTCGGCACGGCTCGCGAAACGAAAACCCATGTAGATAATGTCTTCATCGAACTAGCGGCCGTTGACCCTCGGACGGGTAGCGAAGTCATCGCATACGGTGAAGCGTGCCCTTACAAACGGAATGGGGAAACCGTAGAGCAAGTGGCTGCCGAACTGAAAATGGCCCTCGAGCAAATTCGAGTAGAACAACTGATCGATGCCGGAGAAGAAAAGATCGAGAAATCCATCGGCGCGCGATACGCCGAATTGAAGCTCTGCCCCTCGGCACGATCCGCGTTGGACATGGCACTATGGGATTGGTGGGCGAAGTGTCACGGCCGCTCCCTCCGTTCTATTTGGCAACTGCCGAGTCGTGGTCCGGTGACCTCTTTTACCATTGGGCTAGAAGGTCATACCTCCATGGCCCAGCGAACCCGGGAAGCAGACGCCTACCCCGTGCTCAAGGTCAAACTTGGTGGCGACGAAGATCAGAAAGTGATCAACGCGATTCGAGAAGTCACCGACAAACCACTTCGCGTGGATGCAAATGAGGGTTGGCCCGATGCCAAGTCGGCATTGTCGATGATTCGATGGCTAGCCGACCGCAATGTAGAGTTTGTGGAGCAGCCCTTGAAGCGAGATAGCTGGAAGGAAATGTTGTGGCTTAAAAAGCACTCCCCTCTCCCTTTGGTTGCAGACGAAGATATTCGTACTGAGGTCGATTGGCGTACGATTCGCGATTGCTACCACGGCATCAACATCAAGTTGGATAAATCCGGAGGACTCACGGCTGCTCGCGATCAAATGCGCACGGCCAGAGAATACGGTTTGAAGGTGATGGTAGGTTGCTATGTAGCCTCCTCGCTAGCCATCACAGCAGCTGCACATATCGGTGCACTTGCCGATTGGGTCGACCTCGATGGGCATCTATTGCTCAAATCGGATCCCTGTCGTGGCCTTCACCTGGATGACGAAAGCCACGTCGTTTTGCCCAACGCCCACGGGCTTGGTGTAACGTTGGACTTGCCCTTGGTATTCTAGCCTAATATGCGGTGTACCTTCCCATATGGTATACTCACCTTATCCAGAAGATCATTACCAAGAGAGTTATCATAGCGCAGGGCGTCATCGACGATCCGCGCTGTCGCCGTCGCTTGGAAGCGATGCTGCCATTTATCAAAGCGGACTCCGTCGAAACCCTAGACGATGCAGCGGTGCAACGTGAATTGGTCGAACTCGGTGCGCGAGAAACCCGCCCTCGCGGGGGGCTTCAAGGCGCCGCAAAGGCTAAGGACGTGGTTGCCTTCGCACGACTGGCCGATGAGGATGTCTTTCCTGGCTATTCGTGGAGGGAACGACGCAGCGGTCGCCAACAGCTATCAAGCCATTCTGTACTTTGCCAAACCGCCATCGAAATCCAGAACGTTGTCGGTTGTGCTTTTGATTGTACGTACTGCCCGTATTCATCCTTCATCTGTATACGGCTCGATGTGGAACATTTCGTGGACAACGTCGCCAATCTCGCAACCGATGGCTGCTCCCAGTCTCTTTTCAAACTGAACAATCGTTCCGATACGCTCGCGCTTGAGCCGGAATTGGGTTTGGCAGCGGCGCTGGTGCAGCGTTTTGCCGAACTCGATGACAAATACCTCATGCTCTACTCCAAAGGGCATGAGGTGCAGCACCTGCTCGACCTCGACCACCAGAAGAAAACTGTCGCATGTTTTACGCTGACACCCGATTCAGTGGCGACGCTATTGGAAACATCTGCCCCATCCCCCAATGAGCGGATAGAGGCCATCTCAGCTTTGCACCGTGCGGGCTATCCCACGCGCGTTCGATTCTCACCGATCGTCCCTCTCAAGGGCTGGGAAGAGGCCTACGCGGATCTGATATCTCGACTCTTCGCCGTAGCTAAACCGGAAATGGTCACGCTCTGGACACTCAGCATGATCGAGGTAGGGCAGTTGAGTTCCATTGTCCCGTTAGGACAGCTAGACCCGGAAATTCTGCGTCGCTCAGAAGCCGCAGCCGGCGAGATGAAAGGAAAGAAAGGGGCGCCTTTTCCTGACGACCTACGCGTCGAAATGTACCGGAAGCTCGCTCAGCTTATCTACCAGGCGAGCCCCAGCACGCTCGTGGCCCTATGCCTTGAAGCTCCCAACGTTTGGGATGGGGTCGCGCCCTTGATCCGTGCCCGCCAAGGGAGAAAATTCCTCTGTAATTGCGGTCCCCAAGCCACACCACCGGCGCTGGCGCTCCATAGACGAACAAGCGATTAGTGCTGTGCTCCCATTTGGGCTTACCCGCCATTCCGCGCTAAACTACGACGCTATATCAGGAGGTTTCCTTTGCTTCGAATACTACCAGCTCTCTTCGCGCTACTAACGCTACATTGCAGCTCAGACCCGCAGCCTTCGGGCGCAGACGGAACGAGCCCCCCAGTAACCGATGGTTCAGTGCCAAGAACAGACGGTAAGCCTCCCCGCGTTGATGGTGGCCCCCCAACGGAATTCGTTCCGGCTCCGGTACCCACGCTGAAGGCCAAAGCCGATACCGAAGGCCAACCGGTGTACGTCTACCTCTTTACCCATACCGAAGACCATATCAACCACACCCTCAGCGAAGAACGCTATCTGAAAATAGCCCCTGAGATTTCAAAAATCGCCAAGGCAAATAGCGATGCGCATTTGGTTTGGACGGTCATGTTCATGGGCGCTGATGCAAAGACGGTTTCTGAACGCAATAGCAGTACCGGTGTCGTAGACCTGTTGAAGTCCTACGCGGCCGAAGGCGTGGTGGAGTTTGGCTATCACGCCCATCACGATCCCACCTACAACAACCGTCCGCAAAAAACGTTTGAGAAGACAACAGCGTGGTCTGATCTCGTCGAGGGAATGGTCGAATGGATCAGCTGCGTCCGGGATCCATTGAAGGGGGGGTGCACCGCGAATACGGGAGGCGGCGCGCTCGCTGTTGAAAGTGTTTTTGGGCCGGTTCAGATCGTCAGCGGGTTCTATACTTTTCAAGAAGGCGCCAATGAAAACGGTGCGGGCAGCCATGCCGCTCTCAAACATTTTCCCGACCGCCTCCTCGGTTTCGGTTTTCCCGACCATGGCTCGACAGCAGCCGGCCAGACTTACGAAACGGCGCTCAGCGCTTTGCTGGACATTCTATCTCCGAGCTACGATACGAGCGGTGGCGCGGTTTGGATCGACAACGCCATCAAGATCAATGATGGCATCATAAACCAAGGGGCTAAGTCGCTGAGCTTCATCAAAGGCCCCAACGAGATAAAAAAACAAATCGCAACCCTCGATCGATCTCGCTACCACCTGATCAACGGCCATATTGGAACCAAATATACGTATACCGTAGACGGTCAAAATACGAGCCCCACGAAGTGGGCCTACGCCCACACCGATTCCCCTGAACTTCCAGCGCAGTACATCAATTCGCCCAGCGAAATCAGTCAAATGTATACTACCCAGTTCAAGGCGTTGGACTATCTAGTGAAAGACTTTATGGGCACCAATCCCGGTTCACGATTTGTATCCAACAACAACGTCAGGGAAATGATCGCCCCTACTTCGTATTGGACAATTTCCGAGGAAAGTCTCGATACTCTTTGTCGGTGGGCAATACTCAACTGGACGGACGCCCCACCCAACTGGGTAAGCGACGGGACGGATTTCTATTCGATCAGAGATTTGTTCGTGCTCTTGGTCAAATCCCTATCCAGTGAGAATCCCGGTTCTATCAAACTCTCTCACGCCTACGGTCCACGCACCGACGGCGGAACATCGAACGCCGTCACGATCAGCGCCGATGCGATCGTCAGCTTGGCGAACAGCCTGTCGGAGAACTTCGCTGGAGGAAAGGCCTGGACGACAACGCCTGAAAACTTCCTCGAAGCGAGCTATACCAGTGGCGCAACGAAACTCAACACCGCCCAACTACTCTACGGCATGGCCATGGTCTATGCGTCCAACTACGCAAAGAAAGGCCTGAGCAGTATTGAGATACCGGCCAGCAAAATGATGCCTGAAACGCTTGGCTACTTGGAGCAGGTGGGCTGCACCACCTGTGAAGGTACGTCTTGGTCGCTCAAGCCAGCACGTATTCGTCCTCTTTAGCGATTCCAAATTGAATCTGGGGGGGCGAAGTTGCCTATCAACTCGGCAACAACCCGCGTCGCATCCAACGCTCGCGCTATCTCGTCTTGCCATACGGCGGGCCAGTCCCCTCGCTGAAGACTCTCAAATGCAGCGCGGCCAATGGCAATCGCCGGGTCGTCACCGGGCGCTAGTGGAGCATCGTCTAGCGCGTCGCCGTAGGGGCGGAAGTCTGTGGTCACTGAAAAAAATGTGCGCAAGCCGTATGCGTCCGCGAGGGCTGCCTGCAATCGAATGGTGGCATGCTCACGAACGAGATCCCGCGCGTCGATATTTTCCAAGCCCCAATCGCTTTTCGACAACGACTCAGGTCCTTCGACCAACGCGTGACAGATTTCGTGGAAGATCATCTGGGCAAGGCAATCGTCGGCATCGAGCGTGTCGTCGGTGCCGAGAAAGAGCCCTCCTGCGCCATCCCAGTGGGCATAGATATCGTCACGGCGATGCAACGTCATTCCCAGTCGGGCGGCCGTGGAGATCCACAGGACTTCCATCGGATCGCGATATTGGCGGAGGATCTGCCGGGTCATGGCCGCCATAATACGACGACTCGCGGCCAAGGCAAGGGAGCCCCAGGACGGCGCGAAGCGCAAGCGCACTGGCCGCAGTCCAACTTCACTTGCCAGCACGAGATTGGCCGAGCCGGTCACGGGGGATCCAACAGTGTCCAGGGTCGCCACAACACCCCATAATATCCACGTGTTAGAGCACCGATCAAAGGCCGATTTCGGGGGTGCTCAGCAGGATCCTGGCATGATTCGTGCTTTTCCAACGGCTGACGACACTCTATTCATCCATTGGAGGGCGACCGTGCCTAGCCGTAAAGACAGATTCAGGTTTCTCATTACCCCATGTGCCGCTTTGGCCGCGCTGCTCTTCAGCCTTGGCTGTGGGCTAGAAGGTCCGGACCCCGGCACCACCGTTCCCGAGCCACCGGAAACGTGGGAAAATTCGGCTCCCGAAGTATTGGTCGCCTCACCTTCCGAGCTATCGGTAGGCGACGACCTGACGCTCGTTGGAACGAATTTCATCAGCGAACAATACGGGCGCCCCCTATTGCACCTGAGGGGAACGTTCTTCTCAGAGAGCGGCACCCAATACCCGGTAGACCAAACGTACGACGCTAAGCGTTCGAACAGCACCAAGATTCGCTGGAAGCTATGGCCCAATGTCGTCTTCACACCCACGGGCCGCGAATTGGGCTACTTCCTCGGCACCGTCCAGGCGATCAACGAAGGCAAAGACCATAGCCGCACCGTTTCCGAACCTCTGCAGCTGAAGATCACGATTAAGCCCTCGATCATCGTCAATATCGCAACCCCCGTGGGCGCCGGCTGCTCCGGTGTCATCGATGAAACCCTCCCTGAAGTTCCCTATCAATTCGCAGTCGAAGCAATCGGCCTCCGTGCGGGTACAGCAGAAGCACCACTTACCTTCAAGTGGGCCTTCATGGCCAAAGATTGGAAGATCAGCTTCAGAGATTTGAGTTTCGATCCCGAAACGATGCTCGGAAATAACGACGATGTCATCTTGGAGGATAAGGTCGAAGACGGTTCCACCTCGGCAGTGATGGATGGTGACAACGCGGGCTTCCTCGTCAAAGCCCAAGAAACCATCATGGGTTCCGGACACCTATCCGACCTGAAGACCAAGGCGCTGCCCGCAGGATCCGCACGACCCGCAACCGTGGCGATTACGGCTACGGATGCATCCGGGAAGATGGCTATTCTATCGGTCCCCATCACCGTGCACCCCGTTATCCAATTGCTCTACGACGGCAATGCGGAAGCCGCGCAGCGTCATGAACCTCAACTGGTTTCCGACTGCATCGCAGGCGGCAATATCGGCCGCGAAGTGAGCTACAGCGAATCCAGCAGCGAAAGCCGCAGCCGCGCGGTTGCCGTAAACTGGCACGCGGAAGCCACGGCGACCGTTGCCCCCTTCGGCCTTTTCATGCCCCACAGTAACTGGGCGATCTTCGGTGCAACCCTCAACTTTACAGTCGGCTTCGGTACCAATACCAGTTCCGAAATCTCGACCCATACAAGCGAAAGCCTTCAGCTCTCCGGCCATATCCATCCCGGAGAATACGGCGCCTTCTACCGCCAAACGACAAAGATCCGCCGCGTAGCCGATATGATAGGACACACCATCTGCGGCCAAGCGCTAGACATCGGCAAAGCCGTACTCACCGACTGGGTCTTCACACCAGACCTGGCGATCAGCCATCATTGTGTGCCGCCGACCTCCCTTCCTGCTGCTGCCACATACTACGAATAAGCTGCGAAGCAGAGAGTCGCCCCGCCCTCCCCAAAAGTTGTTTCCTTCGAATCGCTCGGCCGTCCTACCTAGTGTCTTGCGTCCAAACGTCTAAACGTTCAACGTCCAAACGTCCAAACGTCTAAACGTTCAACACAAGTATTAGGGGAAAAGTCGGATCATCTCGATCGTTTGACTGGATTCATTGAACGACGACATGCTCTCGGCCTAGAGCAAAAAATGCTGGCAGCGGTTGGCAGCGCACGTGAGGCGCTTCTTAGAATGGAGGGGGTCATACTCTTGGCACCTAGGTGCCGTCGGACACTCTTCGGCTTCGCTCTGCCGTCATGTCGCTGAAGATGCCGACCGCTTCCAGCAGCAGTCTTCGCACTAGGCCCCGAGCATGTCATCGGTGCAATCAGGCTGCTCGAACGACCGAGATGCGATGACTCTCCCCCATTGACTTGCGTTGAACGGATAAACGTCTAGCGTCAAACATCCGACAACCGATTTACCGACAGCCGATCTACCGACAACCGATTTACCGACAACCGATCTACCGACAACCGATTTACCGACAACCGACAACCGATTTACCGACAACCGACAACCGATTTACCGACAACCGACAGCCGAGTTACCGACAACCAACGTTGCGAGAAGAGATGGAAGAGAAGAGAAGAGAAGAGAGGAACCTAGTGCCGAACGATCCAAATCGGCGCCGTCCAGGCCATTCGATTGGCCCCGACCTGTAGCACTTCCAAATAGACGACATGCTCGCCAGCGGAAGGCAATGATACCGAAACTTCATGCCAGCCGTTACCGGTTACGGTAGACGTGCCCTTCAACGCCATTGCGCCGGAGCCGATCGTTCCCGAATATACGGTTAATTGATATTCACCATCATAGTCTGGGTCCGTCAGATGCAATTGGGTGTTCATACTCGATTCTGTGGTTTCCATACGTGATCCCATCGGGATCCGCCCATCGGCGTAGAAACGGAGTTCTAAATTCTGATCTTCACTCGCGAATACCTCACGCTGCCGAATGGCCCCCAAGAGAGAATCCTTGGTCAAACTGGCCGCGACAACGCCGGTGCGGCTTGAATGGCCGGTTCCCCAGTTGGCCAGATGGTTGTCATGGGATGCTACGGGCGCCATGCGATATCCGCGGGCCAGGTAATAATCCCAATCGGTATGAACCTTCGTCCGACGAGACACTTCGAGCGTCTCCGAATCGGTCACCAAGCTCGGATTCTGTCCGTCTTCGTGGCCGAATTCATTGCCGCGGTTGAGGGTAACCTCCATCAATCGCGCGTAGGGAGCACTTGCTACCCGTAGAGTCCCAAGCGCTTGCTCCACCTCCAACACGTCGGGAAGAACTTCCCCGGCGATCCAGGAGGACAACACACTATTGAGCGGTGGAAAGTCGTCCAGTCCGTAGTCGTTGAATTTTTGTTTTCTTTCTCCTGATTTGGGAATCTCGGAAAGGTTCACGCCAAAGATCTGATCATAGCTACCGTTGAGCGTATCTAGATTCATCCGAAAGGTCTTCGCATGATTGAACATCACGATCGGCTCATCACCGGCATTGACTTGGGTCGGTAGAAATTCACCATAGAGTAGATCGTAGCGGCCACGCTCCACCTTGCTGATCGCGCTACTCCCCAGAATGTTGACGTGGTTGCCCGTACTATTGGTGCTCCATTCCATGCCTTCCAAGGCGAGAAACGCGCCGCCCGATTCACTCGTGACCAAACCGGCCACCTGACTGAGTTCTTCGTAGCCACCCTGGGTCATATTCGCTTGGTTTGCCGAATCTTCCGGTCGGAGATCGGAACAATGGGGCGTCAACGCCATGAAATCCATGCGTCCTCTGTCGCGCGCGTATTCGAAGGCATAGCGCGCAGACTCTCGGGAGGACGAACCAACATCTACCGCCACAGGCAAACCCTCCGCATCCTTCAACTGGGCCTTGCCGTCATCGAGCATCTGCCCGCCGGCCTCCGACGCGAAATGGGCGTGGAGACTGCCGAAATAGACTTTTCGTTCGGCGTTGAGTTGCTGAGCCGGACTCAAGCCGCCATCCACCGAACTCGCGCTCAACGACCAGGACCAGAGACGCGCGAAAAGCCCGCTGAATACCTTCACGACCTCGGGCTCCTGATAGCGAATATAGTTTTCGTAGTTGTTGAAAAAACCGCTGCCCGACCAATTTCCTGAACCGTTGATCAGCGTTTTGCCGTCGATGATGACCAGCTTGTTGTGCATCAATTGATAGGCGCTGGTATTGCTGCGCTTGTAGCGAATTTGACCACCCGCATTGACCAAGTCATCCCATCGCCCGCCGGCATAATCTTCACGGTCTGCCAAGTTGACGATCAACTGCACCTGAACACCTGGCTTCTTCTGCGCGTTGACCAACTCCTTGACCAATTTATCGTAGGTCAGATGGTGCATGAGAACCTGAACGGTCGACGTCGCCGACCGGATTTCATCTCGGATGAGCTTGTAGGGGGCCGAACTCGGCGTAAAAGCAAAACCATCACCTGAACACGCTCCAGCCGTATCCATGTTGCTTTGCCGAATCGCTTCAAAATGGCAGGTAAAGCCCCGAATCAGAGGATCTTCGCTAT
>Ga0257122_1000937_pt1 | contig 22709 bp, 20 predicted proteins | sample SI106_120metaG_FD_190146 | JGI IMG/M metagenome (GOLD analysis project Ga0257122, IMG submission 190146) | Marine microbial communities from Saanich Inlet, British Columbia, Canada - SI106_120 | ecosystem: Environmental > Aquatic > Marine > Inlet | place: Canada: British Columbia | collected... | reverse complement strand
CGAGGGGACTTGCTGTTTCTGCTCAGAGGAGTAGAATTTTAATCAAGTCTCAAAATCCCAAACGGCGGATGAAAGGCGAAGGTGCTTGAGGGACCAGGGCCCTCAAGGCTGCAGAATACCATGGCACGGCGAGGACTGAGTCTACGTTCCAAGATGTTTGTCGCCATCGGCGCGGTGATCGGCATGGCCTTTTTTGCATTGGAATGGACCGACTACTCCAACGTAAAGAAGGATTCGATGGACGATCTGGTGGCGCAAGCTACCCTGGTTCGGGCTTTCGTCATGGCAACACGCCGGGTTTATCATCACCAATTTCTTGAAAGCGGAATCGAACTCACAGACAAGACCGTGGGCTTCCTTCCGGCGGTTGCGCTAGCCAAGATTTCGAAAGAGTTGAAGCATTGGAACGCTTCCGGAACTTCATTCAACAACGTTTCGGACAGACCACGAAATGTCAACCAGCGCGCAGACAAACGCGAACTGGAAATCATGGAGCGATTCCGACGCAATCCGAAGTTGGACCGCGTTGCTGAACTCTATATCGACGATCAAGGTCGAGAGATGTTGCAGTACGCAAAACCGGTGTGGGTTGAAAAGTACTGCCTCAAATGTCACGGCCCAAAATCGGGGGCGCCGTCCGCCATCAGAGCTAGATACGATACCGCCTACGATTATAAGGTTGGAGAACTTCGTGGCGTGCTTAGCATTCGCTTGCCGGCTCAATTGATGTCCCAAAGAGCGAAAGGACATTTCTGGACGACGCTTATCATAACGAGCGTGACGTTCCTCGCGGTTTTTGTACTGATCGCGCTGCTTATCTCTCATTTCGGAGCACGGCCTCTTACGCTGGTCTCCAGTGCCATGGAGCGGGTCGCCACTCAAAGCGGCCCAGTTCCCGAAATCGATCGCGCCGTCCTAAATGGCGAGTTCGCGCTCATGCGACGCTGTTTCAATGAGATGCTCGAGCGAATCGATGGCGAGAAGGCAAAACTGGAATCGATGGCCCGTCGGTATCAGGCATTGGCGGAGGGGACGTCGGCCATTCCTTGGGTTGTCGATACGGAAGCCCAATGCGTACACTACTTCGGACCTCAAATAGCCGCGCTGTTGGGCTACGCGGCAGAGACGTGGAAGAACCTCGAAGTCTGGTCACTGAGAATTCACGAAGATGACAGGGCGCGCGTGACTGCGGCGATGTGTACACTTGGCGACCACAGCCTAGAATACCGCTTGCTTGGGGCGGACGGAAAGGAACGATGGGTTCAGAGTTTGGCGAATGTCGACCAGGGCGAGGCACAGAATCACAATTTGGTGGGGGTATTGATCGACATATCAGCGCGCAAGGAAAATGAGATCCTCATCATGCAATATTCTATGAGTCAGGCTCGACTATTACGCGAAGTAAACCACCGCGTACGCAATAACCTGACCTCATTGATGGGCTTGGCGCGCCTGGAAGACCATGCGGTTGGCGAAGGCGCGGGAATGCAACAGACGCCGCTGCGTAGCTTCGAGCAACGTCTCGCTGGCCTCCTGCGGGTGCATGAGATGCTCTCGGAAACCAAATGGGAACCACTCAAACTGAGCGCTCTGTGCTCACAACTGTTGGCTACGACTGTTCAGAGTTATGGCCCGAGCGGCATGGTTGCCGTCGATGTCGGTGAATCGGACGTGAAGATCTCAGCTGATCAGGCACATCACCTTGCATTGGTCTGTAGTGAGTTGACAGTCAACAGCATGAAACACGCTCAGATAGACGGTGGAGAAACGCACGTTGGCATCAGCATCGAACGACATGATGGCCAAATAAAACTAGTCTACAGCGATAATGGCGAGGGTTTTCCAGAGGACATTGTCGCCGGAAATATCAGCGGAAGCAGCGTGGGATTGGGGCTCATTCGGGGAATCGTCGCCCACAGCCTTCGTGGAACGATCACCTTGAGAAATGATGACGGTGCTGTAACTGAACTCACCTTCCCGGAAACCGAAACAAAGGCAAGCTAAGGTCGGTTGAGCGAGTGCTAGTGGCAGCGGCTACCGGCTTTGGCATGGGGATGGTAGTGTCGTTTCCCCTTCCATCTGGTCATGCAGCCTTTGCATGCGGCGCGCTTTTTCTTATCTTTGATAGTTTCGCATTGTACCTTGTTTGAGCGCGCCACCTTCGGTCGGTGTGCGGTCGCCGTGGATGCGGCGAAGAAGGCGATGCAGAAAAGCGCAACCAATAGGCCAGCGAAACGGATCTTGAACATTGCTCGAACTCCTTTGTCTTTGCCCCGCGCAAGAGCGTGTGGAGGGTAATCCCATCAGCAGCCCGAATCATAGACCATTCCGTCTACCGCAGCCACGAAGCGACTCTTCTAGCCACCGATCGCCCGCAGCCCATGTAGAGGCTATTCCGGCAGTTTCCCTAAGACGTTGAGATCACTGCGGTGAGCCGGTAGCAAGGCGACTTCCAATTTGGCCCTCGAATTGCAGGTTCCTCCTCCGTTCGCCCTATTTCTTGACCCGAGGAGTCGCCATGACACGTGTGCTGTTGGTTGGATTGGTATTGAGTTTTAGCGTTTCCGCCGATGCGGCCTCGCGATTTAGCCCTATGCACAAGGCGAAACATTCGGCCGACAAAGACGCTTCCGCGGAAAAAGACCTGAAGCCAATCCATCGAGCCTATCGCTTCATTAGGGCCGGTCGCGCCGGCGCGCTTCAGGTCGGACGTATCTCCTGGGATGGCGCGAGACATAAAGGCGACCTTTCTCGGCAAAAGGACGGTCCGAAGATGGCGAAATACGATCGCCGCAACGACAAGATAGATAAGGCGGATGGCAAAGCGCAGGTCGTCACCCGTCGGCGAATTCGCGGTCGCTATACGCACAATCCACTAGCGAAATACACCGGCAGAAAAACGACCGGTGAACTGGGCACCCACATGACCCATCGCCGCAAACGTTCCAAGTCGAGCCGCGTTAGGTAGGTTTATTCGTAAGAACGTAATGGTACGTCCCACGTCAGAACGTCTATCCGTTCAACACAAATTAAATGGGAAAAAACAGATCATCTCAGCTGGTCCAGCAGCCCCATTTGCACGATGACATGCTCAGGGCCTTGAGCGAAAAAACGGGTAGCGGTCGGCAGCGCACGTGAGGCACGTCTTCGAATGGACTAGGTCTTACTCTTCGGGCCTAGCGCGGTTGGACACTCTTCGGCTTCGCTCTGCCGCCCTCTCGCTGAAGATGGCGGCCGTATGGGCTGAAACGGGAAAAGCATTTTGTGGGCCAAATTTGCAGGTGCTATCGGATGCTGGTTGGTGAACGATGGACTATGAGGCCTGGAAATAAGTGAGCGCATTTTAATTTTTCCCTTGACTGATTTTCGGGTCCTCAGTGTCGCCTACACCGGATGTTCTAGCATCCGAATCACTTTTGAATCACGCGAGCGGCAAAAGCGCGAACGCTATCCGTGTACCGCCGGCAATGCATGCCTATAGGCAAAGACGCACAGCCTCGAAGAGTGGCCCAAAAAAACGTGTGCTATGTTCTTTGTATGAAAAGAACATCACGATCTCTGCCCCGTCTAGATGACCATGCCTTGCGCGAACGCTTCACGGTTCTGGTTGCCAATGATTGCAAAACAACCGCCGAACTCCTGCGGTGCATCGACGAAATTGACCGTCGAAAACTATGGGCTGAGGATGCCTGCGGATCGATGTTCGCTTGGTGCCTGGAGTTCTTCCACATGTCGGAAGCAATGGTCTCCAAGCGAATTAGAGCCGCCCGCACAGCACGCGCATATCCGCTGGTCTTCGATATGGTCGAAAGAGGTGAGCTTCACTTGACTGGGATTACTCAGCTGGCAGCCTATCTTACCGAAGAGAACCATCGGGCCGTGCTTACGCGTGCGAAGCATCTGACTATGCGCGAGATAGAGCACATCGTCGCTGAGTTAGCTCCGAAGCCTGATGTGGTCTCTCGTGTTGTTAAACTTCCAAGACGTACAGCGCCACTGAAAAGAAGTCTAGAAACCGTACAGCCTGCAAACGGCCAGCCGAAAAGAAGCCCAGCCTCATCGTCATCGGAGCCCGATCAACGACTGGCGAGCGAATCACCGGGACTGCAGCTATCATCGAGACCTGAGCCGGTTGCACTGCCAGCTAGCCCCGCAAAGGCAACGGGCAAGCGTTTTGGCCACGTAGCGCCCCTATCCCCGCGACGCTATAAGGTAGAAATCACCATAGGGGAAGAAACGCACGATACACTACGGCAGCTACAGGACCTGCTCAGCCATCAAATCCCGTCTGGTGACCCGGCCTTGGTCATAGAACGCGCGCTTGAAGACTTATTAAAGAAGACACTGAAGACCAAAGCCGCCATGACCGACAGGCCGCGCAAGGCTACGCCCAAGCGAAACGGAGAACGCAATGACAAATCTCAGACTGCGTTGAGACCGAGCCTGCGAGAGTGTGATTCCGAGAGGAATGGTGCGATGTCGAAAAAACGCGCTGCGGGGGTATTGATTTCACCGACCACTGAGACGATTTCGTCGACTTCAGGAACTAGGACTCGGGCCATTCCAGCGGAGGTGAAGCGAAAGGTATGGCAGCGGGACGGGGGAAGCTGCGCATTCACCAACGCAAAAGGTCGACGCTGCGATCAACGACGGTTTGTCGAATATCACCACACGGCGCCCTACGCACGTGGAGGACCGCATCAAGTAGAGAACATCGAGCTACGTTGCCGCGCGCATAATCTGCTCGAGGCCGAGCGTGACTACGGCGTCGCCTTCATGGCAGCCAGGCGCGGGTACACCAAGGTCAGCGATGTCGCGCAGCCCTACGCAACCACCTCCCAGGCACATGTCAAGGGGAAGCCCCACAGACAACAGTCCGTGCGGCCTACGATTTATCGCATCAACGCCGAGAGGTTCTCGTCCGGTTGAATCCGGTCGGTCAATCGCTTAGCCCCGTTTTGCATTGGTGAACTCGATCAACAACAGGCGCTATCAGGGGCCTTAACGGCAAACGTCATTCTTCAGCACGACCGCTGTCTGGCCCACTAATTGCTTTTCCCGTTTCAGCCCATACGGTCGTCATCTTCAGCGAGGCGACGACAGAGCGAAGCCGAAGAGTTTCCGATCGGGCTAGGCGCCAGAAGTATGACCTCGTCCATCCTCAGGTGTGCCTCTTCAAGCGTACCGACGGCTGCCAGTATTTCTCGTTCCAGGTTTAGGGCGCAGCCGCGTTAGGCAGATTTCATTCGTAAGCCGCGTCGATAGTCTCGCTCTTCATATTGGCCACGGCTTCTTCCACCATTGCATCTACATCGAGTCTTGATTCACCGTGTTGCGCCTGCTTGAGGCTGGCTCGCGTGATGGGGTGTTTGGGAACGAATAGCGAGCAACAATCTTCGTGCGGTAGAATCGAGATTTCGTAGCTTTCGATTTCGTGAGCGATGTTGATCGTTTCCATTTTGTCGAAGGCCGTTAGAGGGCGAAAAATGGGGAGGTCGGATACGGCCTCGATGGTCGCGATATTTTCCACGGTCTGACTAGCTACCTGTCCCAAGCTTTCGCCTGTGGCGAGGGCGCTGCAACGGTTCTGTTGGGCGATACGGCAAGCGATGCGAACCATCATGCGACGGTAGAGTACGACGGCCATCTCTGGGGGCGCTTTATCGCGAATCTCTTTTTGGATTTCGGTGAAGTGAACGGTATCCAATACGAGTTGCGACTGACTGCGCGCCAGGACTTCAGATAGCTGTTTGACCTTATCCCACGCATGTTCATTGGTATACGGGGGGGAATGGAAATACAGCGCGCGAAGCCTGCAGCCCCGTTTCTGCATCAGATGGCCGGCTACGGGGGAATCGATACCGCCCGAAAGCAGCAGCAGCAGCTGAGCGCTCGCACCCACGGGAAGGCCACCGGCGCCTTTGACGCGCTCGCCGAAGACAAAGGTTTGGCGGTCTCCGACTTCGACGCCGATCGTGACATCGGGGTTGTGAATATCCACCGGAAGTTTCGTTGCGAGGTGGATTTGCCCCCCGACTTCACGGCTGATTTCCGGCGAGGTCATCGGGAAGCGTTTGTCGGCGCGGCGGGATTCGATCTTGAAGGTCGGTATGGGACTGCGTTCCGCTAGAGGTTTCGCAAATTCGATGGCGACCTGGGCAATGTCGGCCAACGTTTTTTCGCAGGCCAATGCAGGGCTGAGAGATGAAAGGCCAAATACTTTGCTCAACCGTCGGAGCGTACGCTCATAGAACGCTTCTTCACAGCGGACGAAGATGCGGCCCTGGCCGCGCTCGATTTCACTAGAGCCCAAATCCGCTAGACTGCGTTTTATGTTGCGCAGCAAGATCTTCTCAAAGAGGTGGCGGTTGCCGCCTTTCAAAAATAGTTCGCCGTATCGTAGGACAATGATCTTTTTCATAGCTTACCTAGTGTTGCGTTAAACTAGTCCACGCAGGGTCTTGCGTATGGTTTCGCAGGCCTCGCCGATCTCTTCAGCCCGATTAAGACGGTTTACCGAGATACGCAAGGCATGATGCGATTCCGGAATGCCCATCGCTTTCAATACGTGACTGCGGAGGCTTCGTCGGGCGTGGCATGCCGACCCGCTGGAAACGTATACCCCGGCCTCGCTGAGTGCGTTGACAATCACTTCTGAACGAACATCCGGTATAGCGACTGTTACGATATGAGGGGCACGATGTTGCTGGTCACCGACGGCGTAGGACGCTTTGGCCGATTCCAAGAGAGCATCTCGCAGGCGATCGCTCTGTTCGCGCAGTACCGAAATTCCTTCGTGGCGCAGCTGGGTGGCAATGCCCAAGCCGATGATGCCGGGGACGTTTTCTGTTCCCGGTCGAAGGCCATCTTCTTGGTCGCCTCCGCCCCAGAGCGGCTTCAGTTTAACCCCCTCGCCGTGTGCAAATGCGCCAATGCCCTTCGGCCCATTGATCTTGTGGGCTGAAATGCAGACCATATCTGCATGTAGGCTCGCCAGAGTTGGCGTACCCGTGGCAAATGACTGCACCGCATCGACCAGAAATTGGCAGCGTGGATTCTTAGCCTTAACGCATTTGCCGATTTCAGCTACCGGTTGCTCAATACCCGTTTCGTTGTTTACGTGCATCACGGCGACCAGGAACGTGTCGTGCCTGATGGCTTGAGTCACAGCTTGCGGATCGACGAAGCCATTGCTTCCTACTGGGAGAAGCTCGACTTCGTGACCGAGGTCTTCAAGAAATTTGGTCGATGAGAAAACGGCGGCATGCTCGATACTGCTGACCAGCACGTGACCGCTTTTTCGCTGGCTTCGGCCGCAGCCCAATAATGCTAAAGCCAAGGCTTCCGTGCCGCCGCTGGTAAATGTGACTTGCCTGGCTTTGACGTCCAGCGCTCGGGCGACTTCGCGTCGTGCGTCGCGCACTATTTTTTCCGCACGCAGGCCTATCGCATGTCGTGAAGAGGGATTTCCGTAGCAATCCACCAGGGCGGAGCGGATCCCTTCGATTACCCTGGGATCGGCTGGGGACGTGGCAGCATTGTCGAGGTATATGGGCTTCATTGCTTGTTGTTTCCTATAGGTGTCCCCGATAGGCATCGTCGAAAGGCATTGTCAAAAGCCCTCAACGGGTGCTCATATAGCAGACCGTGAAGCCGCTGGCGAGCAGAGGATTTGGAATCTATGTGCATTATCCGAACTGTCGGAGGAAATGCGGCTACTGTGATTTTGCGACGGTCGTTGAGACAGATTTCGACGACCGCGCGTACGTCGACTCTCTGATCGCGGAAATGCAGGGGAGGGCGCAGGACTATTCCGAGGCGGGCGATCTTCATTCCATTTTCTTTGGGGGGGGCACCCCGAGTCTCTGTCCCGCTGCTGAACTCGCACGCGTTATCGACGCCGCCAGGGAGACCTTTTCGTTTGCGTCCTATGTCGAAATCACCGTCGAGGCGAATCCCGGGACCGTCGACGCGGAGGCCTTCGCTGCGTTAAAGCGTGCCGGCGTTAACCGTTTGAGCTTCGGCATTCAGTCTCTCGACGACGAGCTTTTGCGGCGCCTCACCCGCATTCACGATTCCGCGGCAGCGGTTTCGGCCTTTGGCCTCGCACGGGAGGCCGGTTTTGAAAACATCAGCTGTGATCTGATTTTTGGCATCCATGGCCAAAAACTCGAATCTCATCTCGAACAGGTTGCGGCCTTTATCAGCCTCGGACCGGAACATCTCTCCACGTATGCATTGACCCTCAGCGAGACTTCCCCCCTGTACCGTCAGGGAAAGCGGCCGGCGTCGTCGGATCTCTCGGCGGAGATGATGAGCCGGGGGCGCGCGCTGCTGGTCAATGCTGGATTTGAGCATTATGAAGTCTCCAACTTTGCCCGACCTGGCCGGCCCTGTCTGCATAACTCAATGGTTTGGCAGGGATACCCTTATCTTGGGCTGGGCCCGGCAGCGCATTCGCTCGTGGGGAACGGGCCATTCGGTGGCTTTCGGCTAGCCAACCCCGGTCTGAAGACCTTCCTGGAAGCGGACTGGGATGGGGGGCCACCTCGACATCTGCGACGCACCCAAGTAGAGCCTGTCGACATGCAAACACTCGCTTACGAAGGACTTTTTCTGGGCTTAAGGCTGAATTCCGGCGTGGATCGTGCGCTCTTTCGCAGCCGATTTGGCTATGATCCCGCCGATCGCTTCGGTGAGGCTTTTCAGGAGCTTGAGGCGGCCGGCCTCATAGAACTCGGTCCTGATCGTATCCGGCCGACCCTTCGTGGCCTCTATTTTGCCGACGACGTGGCCCTGCGCTTGGGCCGCTGAAGGCTGAGTCCCCGCCCGGGCGGGGATTCGATCTTCTAATCGCGGGTTACCGGCCGTCGCTGCTTGACAGAATCTAGCAAATATTTAAACAATAAACGCCAGTTATGGCAGATCCAACGATCCCTGATTCTAAAACGCGAGGCCTCGCGCCACGCCAGCGAGAGGTGCTCGCGGCATTGGTGCGCGAGTACATCCAGAGCGGAGAGCCCGTTGGCTCCTCAACGCTCGTGCGCAGTCAAGCGTTGCCCCATAGTTCGGCCACGGTGCGAAACAGCATGTCCGCTTTGGAAGAGCTTGGCCTGCTCCAACATCGACACGCTTCCGGTGGGCGTCTGCCAACAGATAAAGGGCTGCGCTATTTCGTGGATCATTTGATGCCATCCAAAGTATTGGCTCAGGGGTGCAAAGGAAAATTTCGGACAAATATCCGATGCGTTCGAGAGACCCTCGGAAACTGATGCGCAATACCTCGAGGATGCTCTCGGACTTTTCCCGCCAATGCGGCGTCGTGCTCTTTCCGCGCGCGGCGCGACTGTGCCTGAGAGAGTTGAAGTTCGTTGAAGTGGGCGAACGGAAACTCTTAGCAGCACTGGTGATGTCCAACGGCCTTGTTGAAAGTCGAATTGTCGAAACCGACGCGCCTTTCGAGGCTGGCGAACTGGACCGCATCAATAACTACCTCAACTCCCTTTGTGAAGGTCGAGAACTGTCGCAAGTGCGCGCCCGCGTACGCGCTGAGCTCAGCAAAGATAAGAACAGATACCAGCGCTGGTGTTGGCGGGCGTTGGAGCTAGGCGCTCGGCTGGTGGGACCGAGTAGCGAAGACGAAGTCATCATAGAGGGGCAATCAAATCTCTTGAGAAACCCTCAATTGACCGACCTCGACAAGTTGCAGGAATTATTGCGGACCATCGAGGAGAAACGCTTGGTCCTTTTCTTGCTCGATCAAACCATAGATGCCGACGGGGTTCAGGTATTCATCGGCAGTGAAATCGGTGATGAGCAGTTGCACCAATGCTCATTGGTCGCGGCTGCCTACGGTGGCGATACCCCACTAGGCACCCTGGGTATTATTGGCCCCGCCAGCCTGGACTATCCTCGGCTCGTTCCGCTGGTCCGATACGCCGCAAAAACTCTAACCCATTCCCTGATAGGCGAAGAATGAACGAAGCAAGTGCGCCCGACAAAGATCGTGACGAATCTCTGGACGGGGTTATAGATATTCCAATCGAAACGGCTGATGGCGAGATGATTTCGGACCTCGATGCACCAGACGCAGCTGCGTCAGACGCGGAAACGTCAGGTGCGGACGCTCCGGATACAGAATCATCGGGCCCGGAAGTTGCTGCTGCTGATGATGATGATGCCGAAGCAGACGACGTTGACGCGCAGCCGGTCGTTGCCACATCCAAGCTAAGTGAAGCGATCGCTGAGTTGCAGCAAGAAAAGCAACAGACGTACGACCGCCTACTACGCATGGCGGCAGAGTTCGAAAATTTCAAGAAGCGTGCGAAGCGAGATCAACGGGAAGCCAGCGAGCGCTCCGAAGATCGCGTCGTGATGGCTTGCTTGCCGGTCATCGACAATCTGGAGCGAGCGCTCGAACACGGTGAATCGGAAATGTCCGAAGCCGAAGCGGGAATAGCTTCGGGGGTCCGTATGGTCCACAAACAGTTCGTGGGGATTTTGGGGCAATTCGGCATTGAGGGTTTCGATTCGATGGGGGAGCCTTTTGACCCGGAACTCCATGAAGCCGTGCAACAAATGCCGTCCGAATTACCCAAAAATGCGGTGATGACGGAACTGCAGCGGGGCTATAAACGCAAAGGAAAGCTGGTTCGTCCGGCGATGGTGGTCGTTTCAAAGGGCGGGGCGGAGCCTCCTGCACCCGTCTCAGAAGAGGGTCCAGAAGAGGACTCAGGCGACGCCGCTGACGATACCTCAGGTGTCGTAGACGTGGCGGACTCCGATGCCTCTAGCGAGAGTGAATCATGAGTAACCGGCCCATAGGCATCGATCTCGGGACCACGAATAGCTGCGTGGCGGTACTTGAGAATAACGAAGCCATCGTAATTCCCAATTCCGAAGGGAGCCGTACCACGCCCTCAGTCGTAGCCTTCACCGAGGGGGGCGATCGTTTGGTGGGGCAAATCGCCAAACGTCAGGCGGTAACCAACCCTGAAAATACCGTTTATGCGGTAAAAAGGTTGGTCGGGCGAAAGATCGACGACGAAGAGGTCAAGCGAATCATCGAGGGCGTCCCCTACCAAATCGTCGCGTCTGACAATAAAGATGCTTGGGTGAGAGTACGTGGTCGCGATATTTCGCCGCCCGAACTATCGGCGATGGTATTGGCTAAGATGAAGGAAATCGCCGAAGCGTATCTCAGCGAAGATGTCACCGATGCTGTGGTAACTGTACCCGCCTATTTTGACGACGCACAAAGGCAGGCGACCAAGGATGCTGGGCGAATTGCAGGGCTAAATGTCTTGCGCATCATCAACGAACCGACTGCGGCAGCATTGGCCTACGGGCTCTCGGACGACAGGGAACAGACCATCGCCGTATACGACCTCGGTGGAGGCACGTTCGATATTTCTGTCCTGGACATCAAGGCGGGGGTTTTTGAGGTGCGGGCTACCAGCGGCGATACCTTTTTGGGAGGCGAAGATTTCGATCGTCGCATCGTCGATCATCTTTCCGAGTTTTTCGCCAACGAGAACGGCGGCACCGACTTGCGGGAAGATAAGATGGCGCTACAGCGATTGCGCGAGGCCGCAGAAAAAGCCAAGCATGAACTTTCCGCTGCTCTTGAAACCGACATCAATCTGCCCTTTGTCGCTGCAAGTGAAGACGGCGCGCCATTGCACCTTACAACCAAGTTGACCCGTGGGAAGCTAGAGTCTCTAACCGACGACTTGATCGAAAGGTCGATCCAACCCTGCAAGCAGGCTTTGGCGGACGCGGGTCTCACCGTGGATCAGATTGGCGAAGTCGTGTTGGTCGGTGGCCAAACGCGCATGCCGCTCGTACAGGAGCGAGTGGCCAAATTCTTTGGCAAGAAGCCGCATAAACGAATGGACCCCGACGAGGTCGTCGCGGTTGGGGCGGCGGTTCAGGCCGGCGTGCTAAGTGGCGATGTCGAGGACGTGCTACTTCTCGATGTCACGCCTTTGAGCATCGGCGTTGAAACAGCAGGGGGGGTCTTTACACGGCTCATCCCCCGCAACACAACCTTGCCGGTGAGGAAGTCCGAAGTGTTTTCTACCGCGGTGGACAACCAGCCACTGGTTAACATTCACATCCTTCAGGGTGAGCGAGAAATGGCGGAAGACAACCGCAGCCTCGCTCATTTTCAGTTGGTGGGGCTTCCGCCCGCACCGCGTGGAGTGCCGCAAATTGAGGTCTCCTTCGATATCGATGCCAACGGCATTGTCAACGTGAGTGCGAAGGACCTCGGAACCAACCGTGAACAAACCGTTCAGGTGGTACCCACGAGTGGGCTAACCGAAGAGAGTATAGAATCGCTGATCGACGAAGCCGAATCCTTGAAAGAAACGGATGAGATCAAACGAGAATTAGCCGATATTCGCAATACGGCGGAAACGCTGATCTACACGGCCGACGGCGCTTTGCGCGAATACGCGGATATGCTCAGCGAGGAAGATCTAAACGATATTCGCCAAGATTTGGCAAATTGTCGTCAAGCACTTGCCGATGGTGTCCCGGGCTCCCAGCTCAAAGAAGCCGTCGAGCGTCTTCAGGATTCCTCCTATCGATTTGCCGCCGTGATGTACGACGACGTAGCGCCCGCGTCCGAGGGTGACGCGGAAGGATGAGCGAAAACTCCATTGCCATGCGGCAAGCGGCGAGCACCGACCATTATCATGTTCTCGGGGTTTCTGAGACGGCTGGTGTAGAGCAGATAAAGGCTGCCTATCGTCGCAAAGCGCTGCGGCTTCATCCGGACAAGAATCCAGAATCCCTCGACGCGGAGGAACGCTTCAAGCGCTGCAGTGAAGCGTATGGCGTACTGTCAGATCCGGAACGTCGTTGGTCGTACGATGTCAGTAGGAAGAGCAACGCGTCCGCAGCTGAGCTTATGGGAGATTTGCTGGGCGAATTCGTCAAGTCGATTCGAAAGCGATCACGTCGCGGACGCGATTTGCGATTCGATCTGAACCTCGACTTCGCCGAAGGCACGCGGGGGGTCAAGCGGCGCATTAGCTATACGGTTGCAGAAGACTGCCGCCAATGTGAATCCACCGGGGCAGCTCGTGGCGGGCAAAAGAACTGCCCCGACTGTCACGGCAGTGGCGATAGCAAGCTGAGTCCCCATGGGATCCTTCCACTGCGGCGGCCTTGTGGCTATTGCGGGGGTGGGGGCCTACGCGTCGCTGTTGCGTGCGAGCCGTGCAACGGCGTGGGTAAGGTTGAGCTTCGCAGGCAATTCGTGCTCAATATCGAATCGGGAACTCGAGACGGTTCGTTGAAGGTTGTCAAAGGGCAGGGGGATCCCGGGGCCAACGGTGGCCAGGCTGGCGATTTGAAGTTAACTATAAAGGTCGCGAAACATCCGCTACTGCGGCGTGACCGGGCGGACCTCCGAGTCGACTTGCCCTTGAGCTTCGTTACAGCCGCGATGGGGGGAAGAATCGAGGTACCCACGCTAGATGGTCGAGTGAGAATGACGATTCCCGCGGGAACGCAAAGTGGGCGAACATTTCGTCTGCGCGGCAAGGGTATTTTACTGGCCGGTGCCACGCGAATGGGGGACCAACTGGTGCACGTGCAGGTTGAAACCCCGACCCATCTGAAACCGGGGCAAACCGAATTGCTGGGCCGTTTTGGCGAAACCCTCGACCCACGTTGTGAACCTCGTCAGGCCAAATACCAAGCAGCGCTCGAGGCGCTCGCTGCTGAAGAATAGTGCTGTACTCCGTGAGCCCCCATGCGTGAAAACGAGCCCAGCCCTACGGATAGCGAAGGCCGTCTCGGGGTTCATTTGGTTCTATTTGTCATGACGTGCCTCACCACCACGTATGCCGGCGCTCTCTACGTCAATTCGTCGCTATCAGACGCTGATTGGGGAACACGGCTGCGGGGCCTCGCCGATGGGTGGTCATTTTCCGCGGCACTTCTGGGCATCCTCTTGACCCATGAAATGGGCCACTACCTGCTCGCCAAAAAACACCGTGTGGACGTGAGCCTACCCTATTTCATTCCTCTGCCGTTCGGCTTGGGGACTCTGGGGGCGGTGATCCGCATGCGGGAAACCGTACGTGACCGCAACGCGCTCGTCGATATCGGTGCCGCCGGTCCCTTGGCCGGCTTGGCCGTCGCCATCCCCGTGCTCGCCTACGGCATTCACCTTTCGCCCTTGCGACTGATCGGGCCAGGCATGCTGGAGGGAAACTCAATTCTCTACTTGCTGATCAAATATGGCGTTACAGGGGCTGTGCTTCCGGGCCAGGGGGTCGATGTGGGCCTTCACCCCGTGGCATGGGGAGGCTGGGTCGGTCTATTGGTGACGATGATCAACCTGCTCCCTATCGGCCAGCTAGACGGGGGGCATATCGCCTATGGCTTTTTTGGGGTGAAGCAGGATGGGGCCTCCAGTTGGTTTCATCGGCTTCTCTTGCCTCTCGGCGTGGGAGCCAGCCTCTACACCATTTTCGAATTGAAACGGCATTTGCCTTGGGCACAGGCGGCGGCGATGGGGTGGATGGGGGGCTTGCATTGGTGCGTTTGGTGGCTACTCTTAGTGGGTATGCGGCGAATGTCGGGGGGGCAGAATCACCCACCGGTGGATCCGGGCCCGTTGAGCGCCGGCCGCTGGTGGCTTTGCCTCCTGGTACTAGTGGTATTTATATTAATTTTGGTGCCTATCCCGCTGCGTCCGACGCTGGGCTAGTTCAAGGCCGGCAACCTGGCCCGGCTAGACGTTTTGGGATATGCTTTGCGAGACCCATGGAAGAGTTTCCCTCGCTGTTACAACAGCCGGTAAGGCTGGCGGATATTATCGACCAAGAGGCGCTGCAGCGTGTATGCGCCAGCTTCGCCAACCTCTATCAGATGGGCATTTCCATCTGCAATCCAGAGGGCGAGCGAATCGTCGATGTGGCCAATGGTCCCAGCTATTGCCAGCTTTTGCAGCAGCTGCGGCAGCAAACCCGGGGCTGTCTCTTCACGTCCATCGAAGTATTGGCGGACGAAACGCATCAGAGCGTCACCTGTAATTGTGGCCTCCACTATCAACGCCTCCCCATTCGCCAGCAGAAAGAAGAGTTGGGCTATTTGCTTCTTGGCCCCTACCAGCGCGAAGAGGGGGAGCCGGTACAGGTTGATCTAGCCAGTGAGTTCGGCGGCCAAGCAGCCGAGCAGTTGGCCCAAGCCTACAAGGAAATTCCCGAGCGCGGCGATACCGAAATAGGGGCCCTAGCCACCGGATTATCCGAGATCTTGGCCGTTATTGTTCAGACGGGTTACGCACGTCATCTCACCTCTCAGATCCACATTGCTGCCATTCAGGATGCGTACAACGAGTTGAGCGAGAAGAATCGGCGTTTGGCAGATTCCGTGGAAAAACTGAAGGAGCTCGACAAGCTAAAGAGCAACTTCCTGGCCACCGTGAGCCACGAATTGCGTACGCCCCTCACATCCGTCATCGGATATAGCGAAATGCTCTTGGAAGGATTGGCCGGCGATATAGAGCCCCTGCAAAGGGAATATGTGCAGACCATCATGGCCAAGGGAGACCAGCTACTGCAGATCATCAGCGAGATTCTCGATATCTCAAAGATCGAAAGCGGAACCGTGCAGCTCACCTGCGAGCCCATGGACCTTCCCGAACTACTACGCCAAGTCACAGATGCCATGATGCCTCAGGCTAGGCAGAAAGCCATCCAACTGAGATATCAAGCCCCCCAGGGGTTGCCCGCGGTAAGCGCAGATCGGGCGAAAACGCGCCAGGTTCTGTTGAACCTATTGAGCAATAGCATCAAGTTCACCCCGGATGGTGGCCGCGTTGAGGTTGGTGCGCATCCCTGTACCATCAAGGCGCATTCCCTATCGGCTCCCGCGATCGAGATTCGCGTCTCAGATACGGGAATCGGCATTCCGAAGCGAGAGCGGGAGCAAGTCTTCGAGGCCTTCTATCAGGTCGATGGATCATCCACGCGTACCTACGGCGGAACAGGCTTAGGGCTTTCGATCGTCAAACATTTTGTTGAGGCTCACGGAGGTGAAGTCTTCGTGGAGTCGGGGCCGGAGGATGTTGGTTCGTCTTTCGTCGTGCGCTTGCCATTGACGCCCGTTCAGGGGGCCCGACTCGTCGGTTGACCGCACATGGACGCCGATATTGCCCTCAGATTACTGCTCTACCTGTTGTTGATTCTGATGTCCGGGTTCTTCTCCGGTTCAGAAACGGCGATGTTCTCGCTTGCTCGCGTACAGCTGATGCGACTCCAAGAAGAGGGGCATCCTCGCGCTGGTTTGCTGAATCGGCTTCTCGCACACCCCCGGCGGTTGATCGCCACCATCTTCATCGGCAATGAATTCGTAAATATTGGTGCCTCGGCATTGATGGCTTCCGTAGCACACCATTTTCTCCATGAAGGTGGTGAAGTTGTCGTAGCCCTAGCGTCCACAGGGGTATCGGTTCTGCTGATTCTACTCTTGGGCGAAATCACGCCGAAGAATATCGCTGCCAAGACCGTCGACCGCTGGGCACTGGTTGCGGCTCGGCCGATTTGGCTACTCGCATTGGTGATGGCGCCCCTTCGCTGGACTATCGAGAGAATTGCAGACGGTGTTGTGCACTTGGTTGGTGGTGCGGATGATGGAGCGCCCAAAGATCGCGTGGGCGAAAATGAATTCCTCACCATGGTGGACGAGGTGCAAAAGGATGGCGAACTCGCCAAGGATGAACAACAGTTGATCAAACGCGTTTTTGCCTTCGGCGACAAACGTGTGAGCCAGGTGATGACGCCGGCCCGGGATATATTTGCCGTAAGCTACAATCTGAGTTTGGGCCGCATTCTCAACGCGGTGCGTGCCAATCACTATAGTCGTATTCCCGTCTATCGCGGCTCGCGAAAGCAGATTATTGGCCTGCTCTACGCCAAGGATTTGGTTCCTATGGCTCACGATGAAGGATCCTACTCCCGCCGAAGGCTGGCCGATTTCCTTCATCCTACGTATTTCGTGCCGAAGGTCACCAAATGCGAACAACTCTTGCGCGAGTTTCAAAGGCGTCGCACGCATCTGGCCCTGGTAGTGGATGAATACGGTGAACTCGCCGGCCTGATCACCATGGAAGACCTGCTTGAGGAGATGTTCGGAGAAATCACCGACGAGAAAGAAGAGCCTGCGCCATCACCGGACGAGGAAAATGCTTAGTATTGTCCTAATACTCGGCGCCTGCCTGCTATGGGAGGGCTTCTTTTCCGGGGCTGAACTCGCGTTGATCTCCGCGGACCAGGTGCGGCTACGCCACCACGCCAAGAAAGTGGGGGGTACCCGTGGTCGACTGATCTTGAAATTTCTCGACGATCCTGGCCAACTCATTTCGACGTCCCTGGTCGGTACAAATATCTGCGTGGTTCTGAGCGTCGTCGTAACGACCCTCACCCTGCTACCACTCTATCCTGACCATGCAGAACTACTCTCACTTGGGGTGATGACGCCATTGATCTTGGTTTTCGGTGAAATCGTTCCCAAGAGCCTGTTTCAACATTTCGCAAACAGGCTAGCGCCCACGTTGATCTGGGTTCTATCCGGCTTTCGGCTGCTCTTCTTTCCCTTTGTCATACTCGGCACCGCTCTCAGCACCGTGCTTATCCGTTCACTCAAACTCGATGCGAGAAAATCCGTGATGAGTCGCGAGGAATTGCGCCTACTGATCCAATTGCCTAGCCGGCAGGGGAAGGAAAAGATCACTGCGAATGAAAAACAGATGATCACGCGCATCTTCGATTTTCGAGAGACGACAGTTGAAGACGTGATGTTGCCCTTGAGCGAAGTTACGGCGTTGCCCATCGATGCGACTTTGGCCGACGCTGCCCAAGAGGTTGTCGAAAAGCAACATACCCGCCTACCGGTTTACCGTGATCGCATCGACAACATCGAGGGTATTGTGCATGCCTTTGACCTTCTGCGTGCGGAAAGCAGTCAGCAGGTTGCCGATCTAAGTCGCCAAGCGATTTTTGTTCCTGAGAGCCAGTTGGCTGTCGACACCCTGGTAAGGCTGCAGCGCGAAGGGCAAGGCATGGCGGTGGTTGTCGATGAATATGGCGGCGCTACAGGCGTAGTGACCATCGAAGATATCGTCGAGGAAGTAGTCGGCGAAATCGAAGACGAATACGACAACAAAGGCCCCGAACTCATTCGCCGCGATATTGATGGAAGCTATTTGGTTCAGGGGCGGACTCCGGTCGAACGTTTGAATGAGTCGTTGAACATCGAGATCCCCTTGAGCGACGAATACGAGACGCTCGCCGGATTTGTGCTGGAAACGCTCAAACGCATTCCTAGTACCGGAAACGAAATGGTTGCAGGTGGGGCGAAAATCGTTGTAACTCGGTCGTCGGATCGGGCCATCGATGAGTTGAGAGTCATCCCGCTAATTCGGAAGAAAAGGTAAATGGACAAGCGCAGAGCAGAACTCGCCGGTAATAACCTCTTTCTAGATTGCTTTTCTGGTATTGCGGGCGACATGTTCTTGGGGGCTTTCCTCGACCTCGGTATGCCCCGCGAGGTTCTCGACGCAGGGTTAGCGCTTCTCCCCGTTCAGGGATATCGACTGAGTATTGAGAAGCGTCTGCATTTGGGAATCGCGGGACACGATTTACGCGTGGAGTTGGATGATTCCAAGGAACGCGATCACCCTCATCGACGATTTGCGGAGGTTCGCCGGATCATCAGCGAATCGGCGCTGTCGGGTGGCGTCAAGGAGCGAGCGTTGGACATTTTTCAGCGGGTCGCAGTTGCCGAAGGCAAACTTCATCAAATGGATCCCGAAGAGGTTATGCTCCACGAAGTGGGTGCTATCGATTCCATCGTTGATATCGTCGGTGCGGCACTCTGCCTCGACTATCTCCAGCCGAAAAAGGTGTTTTCCCGCCCCATCCCCTTAGGAAGTGGCTTTACCCGTTGCGCGCACGGCCGTATGCCGGTGCCGTCGCCAGCGTCCCTGGAGATTCTCAAGGGAATACCGGTCGAGGATGGCGGGGCAACGATAGAACTCTGCACGCCAACGGGCGCCGCCATTGCCGCATCGATTGTCTCAGAATACGGCGGATTGCCACCGGGGGAGGTGCTCGCAATTGGATACGGTGCGGGAGACAAAGAACTCACGGATCGCCCCAATCATCTGCGGCTCGTCGTTCTGCGCGAAGAAACCTCTCAGTCTTCGGTCTTGGTCGTCGAAACCAATCTCGATGACATGAATCCCGAATGGTATACACATTTGAGCGATCAGCTTTTCGAAGTAGGGGCCCGGGATGTTTGGTTCACGCCAATTGTGATGAAAAAGGGGCGCCCAGCGCATACCCTCTCGGTACTCTGCGACCAGGGGAAAAGGCTAGGCATTGAGCAATTGATTTTCGCCGAAACGACCGCAATAGGGTCGCGTGCGTACGCGGTGGAAAGACGCATCATGGATCGGCGCAGCGTTGAAGTTGAAAGTGAATACGGCACGCTGGTCTTGAAGGTCGCGAGTGACAAGGAAAACAGCGATGTTGTGCTGAACGCTGCTCCTGAATATGAGGTCTGCAGGCGGGCCGCCCAAGAGCATGGGGTTCCGCTCAAGGACGTTTATGCAGCTGCGCTCGCAGCCTGGAGAAAGGCTTGAGCGTCTTTGGACGTATCATTCGACGAGCCGCAGAGCGCGGCATCGACGGTCTACGGGCGGCCTCGCCCGTACAGAGGGCCAATGACCATGCATCAGCACGGTTGGCCATAATGGATGAGTGGCTCAATAAGATTCTCGAAAACACACACGACCTAATCTGCATCGTCGATCCGAACTTTCAGGTCGTTGTCGTCAATCGGGCCCTCAGCCGCGTGCTCGGCGTTCCCGCGAGAAAAGCGGTGGGCGAGAGATTCCTGGACTGGATTGCTGAGGAAAGTAGGGATACCTTTCAAAAGGGACATAGACGGGCGCTTGCGGGTCAGCCCGTTCAATCGTTGGAAGTTGCATTCAAACGGCCAGACGGAGACAACGCAAATGCTTTGGTAAGCCTGCATCTGCTGAACGGGCGCCGCGTGGAACGAGATGCCGTTTTGGTTTCCGGCCAAGATCTCACTCAAATCGGCGCTCTACAGAATCAAGTGATCCATGCCGAAAAACTCTCGACCCTCGGCAAATTGGTGGCGGGTGTTGCCCACGAATTGAATAATCCGCTAACATCTATCACCGTTTACGCCGACTTTCTCCTGAAAAAGTTCGATGGGTTGGGGCAGGTTGGCGATGTAGAGATGCTTCAGCGAATCAGTCATGGAGCCCAGCGGATCCAGAGCTTCAGCCGAGAGCTGGTCACGTACGCCCGGCCCGCGGCGAACGTATTCGGCGAGGTTGACATCAACGCGGTTGTCGACCAAGCCGTGTCGTTTTGTGAACACGGAATACACGACGCCGACGTCGAACTAACCCGAGAACTCGATCTATCGATTCCGTTTATTTGGGCCGTGCAACAGCAGCTACAGCAGGTGCTGATCAACTTGATCACAAATGCCTGTGATGCGTTGCCCAAGGGGGGCGGAACGCTTCGTATTCGTACCTCGGAGGACGAAGATGGCATGGTTCGACTCGAAGTAGACGATAGTGGCGTGGGCATCGAAAGTGACAGCTTGGGTCATATCTTTGAGCCCTTCTTCACCAGCAAAATGCCAGGGAAGGGAACGGGGTTGGGTTTGAGTATTGTGAAAAACATCATTGAGGGGCATAAAGGACGAATTGAAGTGCGGTCGGTGCGGGGAAAGGGAACGAAATTCATAGTGCGTTTGCCCAAAGGGCAATGAGGTCTGAGGTCTCGGATGAATGACGAAACACTGCTGGCTGAGTTGGAAGCGGTTGCAGAAAAATTGGCGGTCGAAATCGTTTACGATCGGTTTACCGGCGATGCCGCGGGAACCGGCGGAATCTGCAAGGTGCGAGGAAAATGGCGCGTGATTATTGAGCGCCGTTGTAGTCCCGGGGAGAGACTCTCCGTTCTAGCGCAAGCCCTGACCCGATTCGACATGGAGGAAGTCTTCTTATCCCCTGGGCTGAGGAGTCTTCTCGAGCGGTACAAACCAGCTGGATCCGAATCCGAAGTTGCAGCTGAGCCCGAACCAACTGATTCCGAAGCCGCAGCTGAACCAGCTGAACCAGCTGATTCAGCGGTTGAAACCAAGGCCGAAACGGGCGAAGTTAATGGCCTTTCCGAAGTCGCCGAAGCATCCTGATCGAGCCGCGTCCGATCGAACCTATAGCTTTTTCACTATTCATCGGGGTCGTGAGTTGTTACCATCGCCTCATGGGCATGAACGGGCCGATACAACTCATTGCCGGCCTGCTCATCCTATCGTTGGGCTGTACGTCTAGCTCCCCTACACCTCAACATATTGTTCCGTCCACCGATAGCGCGCCGCAAGCCGTCGATCCTGCGCTACCCGTCAATGATGCTTTGGATAGTGCCCCAAATACGAAGGCCCTGTCGGAGCCAGCTCACGTTGGTGCACCCGATGTCTATCTAGTGGTCCAGCGCGTGGCGGCTGTGGTCGACGCGATCAGAAGGGATATGGGCAGGGGCAGCAATTTCGATAAGAAGCTCCCCCGCATGTCAGGCGCTTCGCCAGGTGAGGTTTTTTATCAGGCTAAGGTACTTTATCGAAAGGCCAACCGGTTGGCCTACGAACGAACCCATAAATTTCTGAGGCGATCTTTCAATCCACCGCCGGTTATCAAACCGCGACATGTTCGCCGGTTGGTCGTGCAGGCACTCGCCCGTCTGAATGCGGTGCAAGCGGGGGCAAAAACCAGTGTTCGTGCGGCAAGATTTGAGCGCGATCCCAACAAGACGCCGACGGATGTTCTACTTTTGACAATGCGGGTTAACCGTCAAATCAATTCCATGCTTGAGCAGAAGTTCTTGCCGCGTGACGTTTATCGCCAGATCAGTCTAGCGCGGAGCCATACGCATAAGTTGCTTTCGCGTTTTCCGGAAGTTGCCCTGCCCAAACTGCCCAACTATGAGAAGGAAAAACGACCGACCGACGTATATCGACGGTTGATTCGCTGCCACGATCTGGTTGGTGAGGTGAGCAAACGATACGGGGTTTCTACGCTATCGCTCCATGTCGGGGAGGTTACCGACGTTTCACCCGGGGAGGTTTTCGACATCGCCTCAGTAGTCGTATCAGTTCTACTGCGAACCAGCAGTTCTGTTCCCCACAAACCTTCCCGCACCCAACCCGCTGCGTTGGCGCGCTATCCGGGGCCGAAAACACCTTCCGACGTCTATCAACACGCGGGTTTGCTTTTGGCTGAACTCAAACAGCTGAAGAAGAAGCTAAACGTTGGTACGCAGTGAGCGGTAGGCAAGAAAAGGCGTCATTTCGTTTTTCCGTTCGAGCGAGGCTCGGACTGCTTGTCTCAGGCGTCATCGTCGTTTTTAGCATCGCGCTGCTTCTCGCGTATTCGACGTTGCTCGAATTGCGTTCAAGCTGGAGAGACCACCAGACTTCGGTGGCGTCCCGACAACGTCACCTTGCAGATATCCACACATCTCTGGGGTTCGGTGGCCTCATTCATGATTTTAAGAACTATGTGAACCGAGGCGGGCAGGTCCGCGGGGAGGTCTACTTAAGAAGAGTTCTGACGCATGGCGCCGCCATAATCGCCGCGATCAGCC
>Ga0257122_1000935_pt1 | contig 22812 bp, 20 predicted proteins | sample SI106_120metaG_FD_190146 | JGI IMG/M metagenome (GOLD analysis project Ga0257122, IMG submission 190146) | Marine microbial communities from Saanich Inlet, British Columbia, Canada - SI106_120 | ecosystem: Environmental > Aquatic > Marine > Inlet | place: Canada: British Columbia | collected... | reverse complement strand
AACAGGTGAGCTGCGTCTTGACATCTCATCCTACAGCAAGAGGAATGAATGGGCTTTTTGCGGAAGCGCGACGTCATCGAAAAAGTCCTGCGCCACCTGGAACTGCCCACAAAGCCGATGCCCATCGCGCCCGCCAGAGATCCGCCTCAGCTCACGCTCAATCAACACTACAATGAAGGCGACCTGGACTCCTGGGCCAACTAGATCTTGCTCTGGCTCACTATCCTTGCGCCTAAACCGTCCATCAATTCCGCCTCATTCCAGCAACTTACCTGCAGAACGCCTTTCCTCAACAGGTCAGCCGTGCAACTTGCCCCAGACGCTCTCCCATTTCTCCGCGATACTTCGTCTGTCGGCCAAAACCCCATTTATACTTCCTATCCGTTTTTCTCGGGTATTGCAACAGCGCAAACCCATGCCGAGATGATGGCGCGCAAGAAGTTGCCCATGTCTGAAGGCATCAACTTCGTTAAATCCCGCTTTGGCGTGGTTGTAGGGACGCCTTTCTTCTTCTTGGTGTTAATGGTTGGTGTCGGCGCGGCCATGGGCATACTGGCCCTAATCGCGCGCATTCCCTACGCTGGGCCTATTCTGTATGGCCTGACGTTTATGATCACCATGATTCTCGGCATGATCATGGTGGTAATCGGCTTTGCTTGGTTCCTCAATCTCTTCTCTTATGTGCCCGCAGCGGGCTCAAGGGGCCTTTCCGAACTCACCAAGTATATGTTCAGCCTCATCGCCAAGAATACCGCGCGTTTCTTTGGCCATTTCGCCCTCGCTGGATTTGTCTCTTCCATCTTGTGGACGCTGGTTAACGGGATCTTCTCATTATCCTTTATCCCCATTTTGAGCGTGGGGGGTATGGCGGGCGGTGTCCATCCGATGATGACCCTGATGGGTATGCCACGGGTGCTCTTTGGAATGTTGGCACCTTTGATGATGGGCCCCGTTGGCAAAGTGTTGCGTGGCGCGTCGGCTGTTTCTTGGGAATATGATGTGGGTGGCTGGTTGTCGGGAATCTTCCTGCTCTTGGTTATCTGTCTGCTCGTCGGTATTGTCTTCAGCTATTGGTTCTCGGCCGGCGTGGTCAACTACCACCTGCTGACCCAAGACGACGATCAGGATGCAGCGGGTCCCTATCGCAGCGCGTAATCTCTCGCGTTCGTCCCCCCCTAAAAGTCCATAATAGCCCATGGATGATAGCTCGCAGCTGATTCCCCTTTCCGCGGCGACCGCCGATTGCTGCGGTAATAAGGCCTTTCAGCTGGCGAGGCTGCTCAAAGCCGGGTTGCCAGTAGCTGACGGAATCTGTTTGCCCTTTGAGCTCTATTCCGAAGCTGTCGCGTCGGCCCTGCGGCGAAGCAGGCCGCCCCGTGACGTCGCCTTGGCCAAAGCTGCCGGTATTTCTGCCGGAGTTCTAGATGCTCTCGGCCAATGGGCTCCAGACGCGTCACTTCAGGCGGAACTCGTTGCCGCTGTATCGAAGTTGGGCGAAACGATCGTGGTGCGGTCCTCGAGCAGCGCGGAAGATCGACACGGCCAATCGGCCGCGGGGCTTTTTCATTCCTCTCTCGGCGTCGTTGGCCCTGCAGCCTGTAGGCAGGCGATCACGAAAACCTGGTCGTCTCTTTGGCAAACCACGTCGTGGGCGCTGCTTCGAAGCTATGGCAGCTGGCCGGGCGACGAAAAGATGGCGGTGCTGATCCAGAGACAAATCGAGTCGAAAGTTTCGGGCATCGCCCATTCCGACCCGAGTTCAGATCAGCTTTACTTGGAATATGTCGATGGAATGGGCGATGGATTGGCGGAGGGTACCGTCGACCCACGGTGTTTATGGCTCGCCCGAAACGGCGACGCGGTTCCTTTCAGGGATTCAACCTTCGACCCACATCAATTGCATTGGTTGCGCGAGCTAATCATCGCTGCGGAAAAATGTCTGGGTGAAAAGGTGCAAGTCGAATGGGCCTTCGATGGCCAGAAATTCTGGCTTTTGCAAATGCGCCCACTACCCGGGCCGATCCCCATGGAGATCCCACAATCTAATGATCACCGCGCTGTTGAAGTTGAAAACGACGTCGGACAGGATTGGCGCTGGGATGCTGAACATAATCCAGAGCCCCTATCGCCCGCTCATGGCGAGTTGATCGACGTGATTGACACGCAGTGTCCCCCGGGTGCCGCATTTTTTAGAATCATCGATGGCTATCTTTTTCAGAGAGCCGACGAAGGGCAGGGGGCGGACATTAACGCCTCGGCACTCGGTAGCCAGCCTTTCGACCTCGACAAGTTCTGTGAAGCACAGTCAAAGCTTCAAGAGGACGCGATAACCCGCGAAAGGCTGCTCGAGGCCTTGGATCGGGCCTTCGAGGGATTTATCGCCTTCTTCTTTCACTACCAAAGCCAAGGACAGGCCAGTCTGCGCCGTGCGTTCGCCGCTCTGCAAAGTTTCGCCGAGGCGAGTTTGCCTGGAATTGAAGATGGATTGCTCTACGACCTCTGCATCGCTGATGAGCATGTCGCGCTTCGAGCCACGCGGGAGCTCTATGCCTTGGCTACACCAGCGGAAGGAGATCCAAGCACTTCTAGTGACCGGCGGAATTTTCTCAGAGACTATGGCGAACTCTTTCTACGCTGGGATGTCAGCGCACCAACCCTGAAAGAAATGGCTGCAGAGCTTTGGCAGATGGCCGAAGCCTCAGATCCCCAATCGGCTATGCAGGGCCATCGCCTAGCGTCTAAGCGCGCAGATCAAGCGCTGCAGAAATTGAGGGTGGTTTGCAGTCCAGACGATCGTGACGAACTTGAAGAGAGGGTCAGCGCCGTCCAAAGCGCTCGCCGGCGCGGAGAAGACGATGATCTCGATTTTTCTCGTTGTCTTTCTGTCCTTCGTTGCGCCTATTTGCGCTTGGGCCGCCACTTCGTCGAAGAGGGAACGCTGGAAGATATCGAAGCTGTCTTCTATCTCAAACGGTCGGAGTTGAAAGAGGGCGATGTCGAATGTTTACGCCAATGTGTAGCCGAGCGACGAGCAAAGCAAGACGAGCAGAATGCCCGCCGGCCGCCCCTAAGCATTCGCGGAATGCGAACGCTAGAGAGAGCGAGCGTCAGCACCGGCCCAAGTATCGTTCTCAGGGGCATCGGCATCGGTGGTGAGGCAGAGGGAGACGTTGTGCTACTCGGTGCCGATGACGACCTTCTAAAGCACGACTTTCGTGGAAAAGTGCTGGTCTGCAAGACGCTGATCCCATCTCTAGCTCTCATCCTGCCCCAACTGGCGGCCCTGATTTCCGATCACGGCGGGGCCCTAAGCCACGCTGCCTCGCTAGCCAGAGAATTCGCCATCCCCGCCGTTGTGGGGACTCAAGCGGCGACTCAGAAGCTGAAGAATGGAGACCGCGTATGGGTCGATGCCATGAAGGGGACGGTCGTTGTCGTCTCGCTGAAGGCCTAAAACCTATTGCCTAAAACCTATTGCCTAAAACCTATTGCCTAAAACCTATTGCCTAAAACCTATTGCCTAAAACCTATGGCCCATAACCTATGGCCTAAAACCTATGGCCTACTGCCGAAAACCAAATGATCCCCCGCCGATTGGACATTTGCTGGGTGATTGCGACTGACTGCCTAGCGTAGTACCCTACAACGCTAAGAATCCAAATTCAGTACCTTCGACCTTTGATGGGTGGTGGTGATCGACGATGTCAGATCCCAATAAGCTAGTCGGCTCAATGATCGGCGAACGATTTAAGATCCTACGCATGATCGGCCAAGGCGGTATGGGCACGGTCTACGAAGCGGAACATAAAACGCTTCCGCGTCGATTCGCCGTGAAGATCCTACGCCCGGAACTCACCGGCGATCGTGAAGCCGAACGTTTCCGGCGGGAAGCCATCGCTTCTGCTCGGCTAGAACATCCGAACATCATCTACATCACCGACTTCGGTGAAATGGAATATGGCTCGCTCTATTTGGTCATGGAATATCTCGAAGGCATCGGTCTCGACGAAGTTCTTTCCCGGCAAAGCCGTCTTCCTTTGAGTCGGGCCTTGCCGATCCTCGCGCAAGTGGCCGATGCGCTCGACCATGCACATAAGATGGATGTCGTGCACCGTGACCTCAAGCCGGAAAATATCCACCTCACGGAAGTTCGGGGCAAAAAAGACGTCGTCAAACTCCTCGATTTCGGCATCGCCAAAATGGGGCTGCCGGAATTCGCACAATCGCTGACAATTCAAGGGCAGGTTTTTGGCACTGCGGAATATATGTCACCCGAGCAAGCCACGGGCGAGGGCGTTGATGGGCGTTCGGATATTTATGCCTTGGGGTGTTTGGCCTATGAATTGATCACTGGCGATCCACCCTTTTTAGGCCCGCCCGTTAAAGTACTACGTTCGCAGGTCAACGAGCCCGCGCCACCGCCGTCCACCAAGCTTACCGATCCACCTCTACCGCCCGCGTTAGATGCGATGGTACTTCGCTGCCTGGCGAAGGCACCTAAAGATCGCTACCAAACCGCAGCGGACCTACGGCGTGATATTCTCAAATTGAGAAGCATTACATTTAGTGCACGCGCCGAATCGGCCTCGCGTCGCAAGGCGTCGAAAACGCTGCCCACCATTTCGCCGGAAAGGCTCGTTGAAGGTTGGGCCTCGCTTGGTGGCAAGGCTCCCGATCTCGTGATCAATGAAAACTACGAGACGACAACCCATGCGCGCGTTTTCGACGATCGCGTGAAATGGCGCAACAAACTGCAGGAGCAGTTGCGAAAACTGGCCTTTGAATTGGTGCAGGAAGCGCTGGCTCCCAAAGAAACCAGCGAAGCATTGGAGCGCCTTTTGGTTCTAGAAGAGGAGGTCACCTCGTTGACTGGAACGGCTGCATTGGCGGAACAGAATTTCGATCGCATTCGTTTTGATTTTAGTCAGCGAGAAAAGCGGCTACGGTATGCATTGATGGATTTGGAACTCGATTCGAATGAGCTTCAAGCCGCCACCGATGAGGCTAGTCGCTCGCGTCTGAAAGACCTCGACTATCAAACGAGTGAACTCAACAAACGCGTGAAGGAACTCGATGGTGAGCGTGGGGTTCAAATCGGTGAATTGGCAGCCCAAGTGAAAAACTATCGCGAGCTGATTCAACAGTTGGAAACGGAAGGGGCGATATCTATCAAACCCTCCACCGTCAGATCGAAGCGCTGCGTGCAACCGCGTCCAGCGACAAGCTCAAGGTATCCTATGATGAACTCGATACCATTCGTGGCCGTATGGGGAGTGCCCGAAACGCTTAGAGCGAATTGAGCGACCTCAGCGGTAAGGCTAGATCCTTGGTATTTCGAGAGAAGCCCCTAGCAGATCCACTGGCCACCTGCGGTGTTTTGCGGGAAGGGAAGTCAATTCCCCTGAGGCATAAGCAGCGGAAATAATGGGATATCTTCATTGATGTTTGACGACCAGCGCCTTTTTGTGGTCCTTGACTGACACGCTTTGGAGGCGATTTGTTCGATTCCCCCAAAAGATTGGCAGCCGCGTTTGGGCTCTTGCTCGTTTTGGGTCTGGTAGCCCTGAGCATCTTTATGCACCGCCCGCATAATCGGGCGGCGACGGGGATCGTTATTGATCGCAGCGCACTCGTGCCGCACCGCTTTGCCGGGGTTTGCATGAATTGCCACCTGATTCGCGAGGTTGGGCCAGTGGCGAAGAATCCTCGCACATTGAACGAGCGGCTTACGAGTGGACAATGGGTCGCTCCCTTTGAGCGTGCGTCGATCATGGCGGGAATGCGGGTCGATGTTCCAACCATTGCACAACGTATCGTGGCGCCCTCTCTCGTTCCCGCTGCCAGCTTGCCGCATCACTATGTCGGGGTCTGTTCCAATTGCCACGAGATTCTAGATGTAAAACCTCCGCCGGCTTTCATGAACGAGGCGTTTGCTCTAGCGCGTCAGCCGCTGAATCTCGCGATGCCGGGGCAACTGGTAGCACGGGGTCATACCCATGATGAAACTCGAGAAAACCTACGGGATTTCTGGGGTTATCTAGGGTTACTTTTTCTGATCGTCAGTTTTGGCTATGTCGTGCTCAAGCGGCTGATCGCATCTTACCCTGAACAATTCCGGGGTCGGTTTAGTCTCAAGCGACAGCTCGTCATTCACGAATGGTCGGCCTTTGCCTTCACGCTCTGTGCGATCTTGCATTGGTATTTTTCGATCGAAGGCAACACGCTGCTTCACCTGAGTTTGGCGATCACGTTGTGGTTGGCTTTTGCGGGCTTCGTGTTGCGCCAGAGAGTCCTGAAGGGCAGGGCTCGGCAGAGCCTCAGGTTGCTGCATTCACAGCAGCTACTGGCCTATCTGCTCGTGGTACTGCTGATAGTGGGCCACCTTATCTCAGGCGTCGATTGATCTAGAGCAAGTACCGGCGGATCCATCGCCTCGACCCTCCAGCCTCTCTTCTGCCTCTAAATGGTTAATAAGACGATGCACGCAGCGTTGTCGGTGCTCGCGCCCTGAACAGCATCGCCCGAGCTGCGGCAGGCACAATGGGTTGACCAAATACGCCAGCCGGGGGAATGTGCGCGGCGGAGGATAAGGGTTCCATGAAAGGCCAGGCGGCAGCAGACCAGAGCATCGATAGCGCGTCGCGCCAAAGGTTGCGCCGAAATATGTTCGGTGGGGCCGTCGGCAATATCCTGGAATGGTACGATTTCGCCGTCTTCGGTTTTTTGGCGCCGATCATCGGCATGCGTTTTTTTCCCTCCGATGACGGCTATTCCTCGTTGCTCGCTGCGTTTGGTGCCTTCGCCGGGGCCTATTTCGCGCGGCCTTTGGGCGGCGTGATTTTCGGTAATATGGGCGACCGGTTGGGCAGAAAGCGGGCCCTACAGGTATCGGTCATGGTCATGGCCATTTCGACGACCCTGATCGGCATCTTGCCCACCTACGATTCCATCGGCTATGGCGCAGGCCTACTCTTGATACTGCTGCGCCTTATGCAGGGCCTTTCTGTCGGAGGAGAATTGGTCGGATCCATCTCCTTCATCTCCGAGATCGCGCCACCGAATCGGCGTGGTTTTTACGGTAGCTTTTCTTTCTGCAGCGCCACCGGGGGCATGTTGTTCGGTTCCGTTGTGGCGACCGTCGCAACGTCTACGCTTTCCACTGCTGCACTTCAGAGCTGGGGATGGCGCATTCCCTTTCTGGCGGGCATCGCGATCGGTATCTTTGGCCTCTGGATGCGTACCGGTATGGAAGAGACGCCACATTTTGCAGAAGGTCAGCAAGCTGGAAATATCGCGGACAATCCCGTGCTCGAATCGATCCGCACCATGCCCTGGCATATTGTCCAAGTCGTGGCCTTGGTGGCCTTGGAGGCGGGCGGCTTTTATACTCTCTTTGTTTGGATACCCACCTATCTGACCGAGTTGATCTTTCCGCCCGTACCCAACGCATTGATTCTCAACTCGATCGCCATGCTCTTGCTCACCGCATTGATTCCTGTCTTTGGCTGGCTCTCGGATATCTTCGGCCGCCGCACGGTTCTGGTGTTGGCTGCGGCCTCCATGGCGGTCTTTGCCTATCCGTTGTGGTCATTGCTTCGGGGCAATCCCTTTCCGCCAGTGCTATTGGTTCAGTGTTGTTTCGCCGTGATCATGGCGGCTGTAGGGGGGCCCTTGCCGGCGGCCATGGCCGAACTCTTCCCCACGCGAAATCGCTATAGTGGGATTGCCATTGGCTACAATATCGCGCTGGCCGTCTTTGGGGGCATGGCGCCGTTATTTTGCACGTGGCTTGTCACGTCGAGCAGCAATCGCATGGCACCGGCCTTTTGGCTTATCGGCCTAGCGGTATTGAGTCTAGCCGCAGCGGCCATCAAACGGCCCAACCAAATGCAGGTCGCTGTCGCGCGAAATATGCCGAAAGATGAAACGACAACAGGCCAGCGCGCAGCATCCGACTACCGTTGGCGGTAGATTGCGTTTCAGGCCGGAACGTTTCCTGGCAGAAAGGCGAAATAGACCGCCGCGACGACCAACGCGAATGAGATAAGGTAATTCCATCGCGGTGGTTCGTCCATGTAGAAGATCAGAAAACCGATGAAGACCAAAAGGGTGATCACCTCTTGGATTACCTTCAGTTGAATGGTCTCAAATTGTCCGTGGCCAATACGGTTAGCGGGGACCTGTAAGCAATATTCAAAAAAGGCGATACCCCAGCTGATGAGGATCACCTTCCAGAGATCGACCTCTTTATATTTGAGGTGTCCATACCACGCGAACGTCATGAAGACATTGCTAGCCACGAGCAAAACAATGGTTTTCATTGTTCCTTATCCCCCGAAAGCGGCAGAGTTGAGTTTGAGATTAGCGGACTTCCGAAAGGGTACCAACGAGAAGATTCTAGGCCGTCTTGTCATCTGCTGAGGATTGCAGCCATTCAGCGATAAATCCACGAATCCGCGTTTGTAATTCGGGGTGCAGGTCGACGAATTTGACGCGTACGGTGAAAGCTCCCGCGTGGTCATCGGATACACCCTCACCATTGGTCTGGATTTCACTTGCAACCACTTCGGCATCGAGCGCCAATTTACTGTGGCTGTGTGGGTTCGCGCAGATAACGCGTATTCGTTGGCCGACCTCAAATGCCGTTTCCGAAAGGAAGACTAGGCCGCCGGCGCCGAAATTTTGGGTGATGCCTGATTGTTGCAGGTCTGGAAATTCCAGAGGAAACGAAACAGCCAACCGCGGATGGCCCCGTGTGAATCGACGCTTCTTTTTATCCGTTGGGCCGCCAAGATCGGTCATTTGCTAAAATCCCCGCCTCGTTTCCAAATATTAGATCTTTGTACGCGAGATGAATGCTTTGAGCTGGTCGAGGCTAACGCCTGGAGGTAAAGCCATGCCGCCTTTGGCCGGTCGAGGCAGGACCTTTGATTCGTCGAGCTGGAATCGGCCGAGTGCGGCGTTGATAGCCTCCGCCTTTGATCGAACGCTGGCGAGCGCATTCGTATTCTGTTCCGCTTCGCCGGCATTGCCTTGCGAATCGGATCTCAGACGGCTGAGGTTCTCATCGACGTGGCTGATTTCTTTGACTTGCTGCGCATTGGCCGCGGCCAGCTGATCGATCAATTCGCTTACTTGGTTTACGTTCGATACCATCGATTCGAGCGACTGAGCCGTTTCCTGGGCGACCTTCGTGCCTTGGCCCACATCCTTCACGGTACGTTCGATTAGCTCGGTGGTTTGTTTTGCAGCGGTAGCGCTGCGTCCCGCCAAATTACGTACTTCTTCCGCAACCACCGCAAAACCACGACCATGTACGCCGGCCCGTGCGGCTTCGACCGCGGCATTGAGTGCCAATAGATTGGTCTGAAAAGCGATCTCATCGATCACCCGGATGATACCGGCCACTTTGGAATTCGATTCTTGAATTTGCCCCATAGCCTTGACCATGGTTTGCATCTTCTGTGTTCCGGTTGTGGCGTCCGTTCGCACGGTACCCGCATGTTCTTTAGCTTCGGCCGCGGTGGATGCTGACTGTTCAACATCGACTTTCATTTTTTCCAGGGCACCGCTCATTTCTTCGGTATTGGTCAGCTGTTGAGCCAATGTTGCACTGAGAGATTCGCTGCCGACAGCAACGGGCTCTACTTCTTTCAGCAAGTGCTCGCTCGATGTTCGGCATTGGCCAACGAGCCCGCCGAGCTCGGCTAGGGTTCTGTTGAACGCTGCGAGTAGATCTGCCGGGTCGGATTGTTGTTGCAGGTCCGAAGCTGCATTGAGCCGAAGATCGCCTTGAGCGAGTCGCTGCAGGCGTGGCCCTATTTCCTGCGCTGAGGCGAAGAGGGCCTTGGCACGATCGAGCCAATCGTCGTCAGGACCTTGGCGCTGCTGTGTTGCCAGACGTTCGGCCTCTAGCTGGGCTGCGGCGACTCTTCGTTCGGCCTCGTCGGCTGCTTTTCGCGTGGCCAACGCCATCGTCCGTTCTTCGTCGACGGTTTTTTGCAGTGCTCGCTGTTTATCTTCCTGTTGGCTTATCTGATCCCGGAGATCTTTGAGCGTTGAAATCAGTTCCGCACTATTTTTTTTTTCAGTCTTCAATTCTTCCGAAAGGTCTTCTCGGGCTTGCTTGTCTTCCGCTGCCCCGCCTTCAACGGCCGCCGCACGCTGCTCTTGCTCGGCCAATTGGGCGGCTAGACTCTGTTCCCTTTCTACGCCAGCCGCAACGTGCTGCTCTTGTTCGGCCAATCGTTGCAAAGCATTTTGTTCTCGCCCTGCGAGCGCGGTAGCTTCGGCTTTCTGTTGGGTCAGCTCATCGTGAGCGGTTGCCAGGGCTGTCTTAGCCTTTTCGAGTTCACCTTCGAGTTCTGCGATCGTTGCTTTTGCTTTGGCGCTGGCGCCCTTGCCCCGCGCTGCTTTGGGCTTTTCCGCCACCGACTCGGCGGTCATGGTCAGGGCGGTCGCCTCGATCGCCTTGTCAATTGCGAGCAGCTGTTCCTCCCAAGTGGGAGGATCGTCGTCGAGCACGATTTTTAATGCTCGACGAACCAGAGGAACGAGAATTTCGCTTTCGCTCATCGGCCCTTCTTCCTATCGTCTCGAAAGATCCAGATCGCGTGTCGGTACGCAATCGCGCGACAATTGTCGAACCCTAGCCCATGGACATAGCAGCAAGCAGACAGCCTCTAGCGGTGGTATTGAGCGGATCGCGTGCCAAACGGATGTCACCAATAGCCAAATCCAATCGCGTCTTGTTGAATTCATCTTTGAAGACGTCGAGGAAACCATCGATCATGGTCGTGCCTCCGGCGAGTACGATATCCACCGCGCCGGGAAACTGCGGCAGGGTTTCTTTGGACTTCAAATGGCTACTGATGTTCTGGGCGATATAGGTGATGAGATCGCGGTAGAAAATCGAAACCGCCTGTTCTTCACGGCCCGACGGTGACATCAGACTCATGCCGCGCTCTTTGGCGACCGTGACGCGTGGGGTCTTCATCGAAAGCACACCTGCGGCGTTGCGGTCGATCCAATCGCCCGATCGACAGACCGAAAAGTTGATCGCCGGAATAGAGCGATAGGCGATGCAAACATTGGCCATACCCGCCCCGAAGGAAATGCCGATTCCTGTATATTCTTGTTCTGCCAGTTCGGAAAAGACGACCGACAAGCCTTCGTACATGGGGAACGGCTCGTAGCCCAACTGGCGCAGAATACTCTCTAGAACCCCTTGGTGATAAACGACGTTTAGGGGCGAATCGACGGGTTCTGCCGGTACACTGAAGGCGATACTCTCGCCGGGTTGGCGCGGGCTGCCGCATAAGGCTTCCAAGAGCAGCTTGACGACCGGGAGTGCGTCGTCTTCTCCGGGGCTGATCATACCTTCGGACATGGGGCGGCGAACTTCGCGGCCGATGATATTGGCATAGTCGAAAGCCGGCTCACCCAAAATATAGAATGAATCGCCATAGGCGACGTAGGGGATATTCTGTTGCCGAAGCATCGATTGGGTGAATGGATCGGGCTTGACGTCGACGAAGACGTTTCGCTGTCGGGCCACCATCATGCTGCCGTCTTGTTCCTGATAGGCACAGACGAGATTGGAGGTACCTACGTCGAGGCCTTTACCTAAAGTCGCCGGGGCGGTGGTTTCGGCATCATCACTCATCTTTTTTGCCTCCTCTCAGCAATGCTCTCAGCTTGCTGGCTTCGTCTGTGGAAATACCCTCACCACGGTTCTTTTCGAGGACGATATGTGAGTCGCCTGCTTTATCCAGGGACTTCACGATTTTATCCGCCGTGGTGGAATCGAAATTCTGCATCATCTCAGCGATGCGGCTCGCTTGACCGGGATCGACACCTGCGGCAGGGCCCGCTGCAGCTCTCGGCAATGTGCCGATTCGTGACGTGACTTTTTCGGCCAACAGCTCGGCGAGCGACATCAGATCTTCTTTGGTGGCCCAGCGTTCTTCCCCTGCGGGTTCCGGCGCTGCACCACTGCCCAAGCTCGTCTGTTCGAGCCAGCGCAATACGTCGGGAACCTGAGGCACCAACGACTTGTGACAGGCCAACGAATCTTCCATAGCCTTCGCCGCCATCGCGCGCATCAACGTCAAAATAGTATGTTTGCCCGACGCATCCATATCTTCGGGAATCAATGCGCTGAGGTGCAACGCATCGCTGGTGCTCTTGCGCAATTGCTCTAGGCGAGCTGCACCGAAGATAAATTCGATAACCGAGGACGAGTCCATTTGCTTAATCAACCGGTACGGTACCCAATGGTGATCTTACAACGTTATCCCTATGCATTTCGAGGGTCAGTCAGTGTACCATACCGTGACCGCTGTCTCCGACAAAAAGATCCACAGCTATCTTCACTGCTCAGCCCCGGAAATCTACCGTTTGCGGCATGCAATACGGGAGGCGAGGTCGGGTCAGATCACGCGGCGGAAGCGGGGTGGACATTGGCCATTCGGGGAAGTTGTTGGCTAGAACCTACAAGTAGGGAAACGATTCGGCGCCGGACCTACTCTTTGGGGTCACCCAGGCTGGTACCCAGGGTTCCGTTTAGCACGCTGTGTATCTTGCGGATCCCTTCACGGGAACGTTCCAGGGGAGCGATCTGGGTCTTGTAGCGTTTCTTCTCTTCGGAGAGGTCTTCGATGGTGATTTGGGCCTGGCTGAGTTCGCGCGTACGCTGGTCGAGCATCGCGTCGACCTTCTTCAAGCTTTCTTCGGCCTCATGAAGTTGAGCCCGCAAGGCTTGCTCGCGCAAATCGGCTTGGCGCCCCAGCTCCTCGACCTCTTTTTCTCGTTCGCCGGTACGCTGCTGTTGCGTTTGGATTTCCCGTCGCAGCGTTTCGCCCTGACGGGACAGTCGCTGAATTTCCCGAACCGCCTCGCCACGGTCCTCATGGAGTGCGCTGAGCTCGGTGATCAGTTCGTCGGTTTCACTACGGAGTTGAGCGACGATCTTTTCGCTCTTCTCGCTTTTTTCGCTGGACTCACTGACCTGAACTTCAAGCTCTTCCCGACGCGAGTGCGCGGCATCGAGCTCTTCCTGTAGAGCTTGGTTGAGCTCTTTGGTGTAGTTCAGTTGTCGTTTCAGATCTTCGACAAAGACGAGAATCTGTTGGATCTCTTGTTCCAGATCGGCGGCCTGATTTTCGTCGCCGTGCCCCGCTGAACCGTCGAGATTGATATCCATTTCTAAACCTCGCTAAATAGCGTCAAAGCCCTAGGCCCGTTCGATACGGTTAGTGTTTCCAATTCGGCTGACCAATGCGGATATTTCCGACGCAGCCGACCGAACGCCCGCATCCTCATCATACGCTAGTTCTTTAATCAAGCCGATAGCCCATGGCGTACGGTACCACGATAAACATGTGATGACTCTTCTTCGTATTACCGCGCTAGGGTCCTGACACGCTTTTGCGAGCAGCGCTCGGCCAGACGCGGGTTTGACACGACGAACGGCGGCCAGAGCGATCATTCTTTGCTGCAAATCGCCATTTTCCAAGAGGTGGGCTAACAGCGACGGTAACTGCGCCGAATCCATGGTCTCGACCAAGCATTTTACCAATTCGGCCCCAGCCTCGCGGGGAACTTTGCCTAGGCTCGCCAATAAAACGGGAGCAACCGCGGGCCCTAAGTCGCGGAACGCTTCAAGCGCGCCGGCACGTGTGGCCTGCGAACCGCGCAGGAGATCATCGAGAGCGGCACGGGTGCGCACTTTTTTTATCCGGTCTAAATCACGGCTTTCCCGCAATACGGCGTGCACATCCATTTCGATGACGCGGTCGATTTCTCCGTTCTTTAGCGCGGCGAACCCTTCCATTTCCTTCACGATCAGACCCCCTTTTCTCCCAGAGCCCCGCTTGACGCGGCCCTGAGGATTACTGCCGGTCGGATGCGAAGAATGTTGGGCCCTCGATGACGGTCCCGTTCCTTGCTTCGCAACGCCTCTTTGCCTTTTTAACCCGGAATTAGGCCGACTTGCCAGAGAATGTGCCCCTTTTTTCTTTTCTCGCGGCCGATTGCGTATAGGAGGGAGGTCGTCATGGGGGACCGCCCGCGGTGCCTCCGACTTTCTTCCACGGCGCGATCGCTTCTTCGGGCCCGGGCCCAGGGCACGTCGAGACGTCGGTGCTTTGTCGCGTCCCAGTTCCAAAAGCCAAAACCGCTTCACGCCATGTTGCACGGCCTGATCGACGCGTACCGCCGCCTGGCCGAGCACCCGGGCGATTTCGAGGAAGCCATCCTCAAGCTTGTTGGTTTTGGTACCTGTCTTTTTTGCCATGGCTCCGTAGACGATTTGGTTCGGGGCTGAGACCCGCAGTGGATCCAATCCTACCATGTAGATGCGGGCCGTCGCCAATGTCCTGCATTTGGATCACCGGCGGATGCCGGCGACGTTGAACAGAAATGATAAAATGGAGCGAGGGATTAGCGGAAACGATCGTGCAAAAGCGCTCTAGGCGGAGGTCGCGGCAGCTTTCTCTTCAGACAAGCGGCTGAATTCCTTCGTAAATTCAATGGAAAGAGACTTTGCCTTAGCCACGTCATGAGCTCTGCCGGCGTTTTCGATGCCCAACGCGATTTCGCGGAGCGATTCGGCGCCCACGTTGGCTGCAGCGCCCTTGAGCGTATGGCCCTCCCGGTGGATGGCCTCTGCATCGCCCGCTGCGATGGCAGCCAGTAGCTTCGTCTGAACATCTGGAATATCTTCATTGAAGAAGAGATCCAAGATCATTGTGGTTAAATCTTCATCGCCTTCCATCGTCGCAAGGAGATAATCACGCATTTGTTGCCAGTGAAATACGTCCATGGATTCCTCTCCGCCTGGCGCTTCTTTTTCTATCGGCTCCGCCGCCGGTACGGCGCCCAGCGCGTAAATTTCGATCAGCTTCAGCAATTTGTCGGCGGTGTCTGGGCCTACGATGATGTCTGTGACGGCTGCCTCGCGGCCTGCCCCCCGCATTTCACTGTCAGCGTCTTCTGCGATCCCAATGATGGGTAGGTGGGGGTTCTTGCAGTCCGAATGAGAGGCGCGAATATGTTTTGCCGCTGCAATCGCCACATCGAGCTCAGCGATGACGATGGTGTAGTCGGCCGATTCGCTCTTGAGCGCTTCGATGGCGGCATCGGGGCTTGGTACCTGGGCGAGGGAATAGCCCCAGCGTTTGATGAGTTCGGCGATGGCCCATTTTTCAACGAGTGCCCCAGAGATCAGCAACGGGCAGACGCCATGCCGGCGGTCTTCTGCCAAGGTGTGGCGGGTTACCAGTTGGGAGGGCCTCTGCCGACGCGCCTTTGCCGGTTTCGCTGCGACGGATTGCAGGCAATTGTAGAGGCGAAAGGGTTTTACCGGTTGGGTGAGATAGGCTGCGACGCCGAGGTTCGAATAGCGTTCGCCATCTCCGGCCTCACCTTTTGAAGCACAAATGATCAGTTGCGTGCCAGCGAGAGCCAGATCGATATCGATCGCTCCACAAAATGACTCTACTGAGCTGCCGATCAGCAGCGGATCGATGATGACCTGGTGAAAGGGGCTACCTTTACCGGCGGCCTCGCGAAGACACGCCAGCGCGTCGGCTCCGTTCTGCAAAGCCCGATAGTCCGTCTGCCAGTCATCGAGACATTTGCAGATCGTTGCTCGGCCTTCGTTTTCGGGCCCCACCACTAAAATCCGCTGATCTTCGACCGCCACCGGGGATGGCTCGGAATCCTGCAAGTCTTCAGCGGTCTGATCGTCCGTTTCTGCCCCTTCGGTCTGCTTGGTCAGCACGACGAAGAAACGAAAGCGGGAGCCGACCCCCAATTTGCTTTCCACGTGGATCGGCTTGCTGCTCATTTTCATGGAAAGGGTATTGGCCACGAGCAGCCCCAAGCCGCTACCGCCGGCCAAACTGGTGGCGGCGATTTCTTCGCGTTCAAAGAGGTTGAAGAGCAATCCCGTTTGTTCTTCGCTCATGCCGGGGCCGGTATCCTCGACGACCAGCGCCACTTCCACTTTGCTGGCGGTCTCCTCAACCACCTCAATTCTCACGTCGACCGTTCCGGATCGAGTGAAAAAGATGGCATTTCTAGCGAGGTGTACGAGAATACGCCGCAGGGCATTGGGGTCGCCACAGACGCGTGCTGGCACATTACTGCCGATGTCGCTGATTAACACCAAATCCTTGTCTCGAGCCTCGCGGCGCAGGCCTTCGAAGGTTTCTTTGAGCAGCACCCGTAGATCGAAGTCGACGGAAGCCAGCTTCAACGAGCCCCGCTTTGCATTCGCCAGATCTAAAATTCCCTGAATGACCGTTTGTAGATCTTCGCTGCTCTTTTCGATCAGCGCGAGGTATTCGCCTTGCTCCTCATCCAGATTCAGGCCGCACGCATTCAGGAGGCTGACGCAGCCGACGATACCGGTGAGCGGCGTTAGAAGCTCATGGCTCATATTGTCGAGAAACTGGTCCTGGGCACGGTTTGCCCGTTCGGCTTCGGAGACCAAATGCATGACCTGCTCAAGGGAGGCGTCGAGTTCTTCCTCTTTAGCTTCGAGTTGTCTTTGAAGTGCGCGAAGCTGCGTTTCTGCGGCCTTTCGTTCCGTCTCGGACTGATCGAGGTCCGCGTTTGCGCGGTCGAGTTCTTCTCGGGCGGTCTGGAGGCCTTTTTCCATCTTGGTCCGCCTAGCTCCACGCCCAAGTGGTTTTGATCTGATCACCGATCAAACTAGCCAACCGAGCCAAGGGTGCGCTGACGGCACCGCTACGCAAGCCGATCAAACTTTCGGGCATATCGGGCGAGCCACATTCAGCGGGGTCGATGACCCAGGCCTTGCCTCCGACGGATGCAACTTGGGCGGCACCGTTGGCGCCATCGACGCCAAGGCCGCCAAGAACGACTGCCATACCGCGTTTGCGGATCACATTTGCGATGCTGCCAAAGAGTACATCACCCGCGGGGCGGACATGATTTACCCGCGCTTCTTGGTTCAACTGCAGCGAGAGCGGCGAACTGTTTAGCGACAAATGGTGATCGCCAGGTGCGAGGTAAATTTCGCCAGCCCGCACGGCCATTCCCGACGCGGCCATCAATACGGGCATGATATCGGGGTTCGCTTGCAGTTCGGCAGCCAGTTCCTCAACAACCCAGGCCGGGCCATGTTGAACGACGAAAAAAGCAGCGCGTGGCGCGGAAGGGCTAGACGATAGGTCGGCCAACAGCGTCTGCAATTGCTGTACGCTGCCACTGCCAGCCACGATGCCCACGGAAATCAATGCGCTGGATGTGGCAGCACTCGACGCGGCAGGTACCGCGGGTATGGCTCCCATCGGCTGACTGCGGCGAAGAAAGAGGCGCGCCAAAGCGCCCTGAAGTTTTTCCATAGTGACCGGTTTGGCCAGGTATTCGTCGGCGCCCGCCTCGAGGGAATGTTTTCGCGCACTATCCGAGTTGAGGGCCGTTACCATCATGATCAACGGCGACGGTTTGATCTCCGCCCGCGTGCGCTGAATTAATTCGATGCCGTCCATCTCGGGCATCATCCAGTCGGTGATCAGGATGTCATATGTGTCTTCTTGCAGCGCGGCCAAAGCCTGCACGCCATCCTCGACAGCCGTGACATCATAACCAGCCTTGCGCACGATCGAACGCATGATCAATCGCGCGGTGCGATTGTCGTCAGCCAACAAGACCTTGGCGCTGGAAGCTTCTTCGCTCAACGCGTCTCCTCGGCGTCGCTACGATCTGCGCCGTTTGTTTCTCGAAAGGGGATTATGCTTCTTGTATCTGGTCGCTGCTACGTCGTTGTCGGATATAGCCAGCGACGCCCGCGGCCACAACCAGGCCGAGCGCCAAAGGCCCCCACAATCCGGCAGAACCGAGTACCGCCATGCCGACGCCTTTGCCACCAACAGCGACCTTTGCGCCGCCGGCCGCTATGGCACCGGTGTTCATTGCGAGCTTGCCCGCTGTGGCTTTGCCGGCCGCACCGGCCAAAACGGTTCCCTTACCTACTGCCGCTTTGCTCGCGATACCTGCCGTTTTGCCAGCAGCACCGAATCCAACGCCTTTGCCTAGGGTACTTCCCGCAGCGCCGCCCGCTGTTTTAGACGCCGCTGCTGTTCCTGCGGCTTTGCTGGCCGCTGCAGCACCGGCACCCGTAGCACCTACTGCGGCCGCACCTTTTATCGCTGCACCGGCGGCGGGCTGAAGTACCAGCCATTTTCCGGCAGTACCGCCGGCAACCATCGGGGCTTTTCCTATCGTAAATGTCTTACCCGCCAGTCCGGGCAGTTGCGTCGCAGCTTGATGTAATTTGAAAGCGATCATCTTTCCGCCGCCTGCGGTCGAAGCGCCTTTGCTTGCTGCTGCGGCGGTGGGCTTCAAGAAGATCCAACCGCCGGTCTTTGTGCCGGTAGCAGCCATGGGACTGACGACCGTGAAAGATTTTCCCGTCATACTGGCCAAGGCCGCGCCTTGTTTGGCGCCTTCGACTTGGAGCATCTTGACGCCCGCGATCGACGCACCCTTGCCTGCAATACCTTTGGCGGCCACACCCGCGCCGACGGCGCCTTTGGCTGCTGCGGCACCCGTTACCGGATGAAGCATCAGCCAGGAGCTCGTTCCGCCCATGGCAGCTGGTGCATTACCGATGACAACGGTCTTGCCGGCAAACGCCGAGAGCTGCGCTGCTTGACGGGCCCCCTCCAATTGCACTGCGATACTCTTTGCACCTGCCGCGGCGCCCGTGGGAGTCAACAGCGCTACGTTGGCCATGCCGCCGGCTGCAGTCGAAATCTTGCCGACCGTAAACGACTTACCCGCCAAGGCGGAAAGTGCCGATGCTTGCTTTGCGCCGCCGACCTGAACCATCAATGTTTCGAGTGCCATTCTCTTCCTCGCCTTATAATGACCCGGTGTTCTTCCGCACCGGCACCATGCACCGATGACGGTAGCATAGTCGCCCGATACGGGAAACATCCACCATGAAGGTTTAGCTCAAACGCCGATCGGTGCCTTGATATTTGTCGGTGGGTGTATGATCTTGATCAAGAAGGGAAAAAGAAGATCGTATCCATCGTCGCAGCCGACTATCGACGGATGAAATCGGGGTATGGGGGTCCGGCCGCCGGAGCCGCTAGAGCTTGGATCGGATCGGTCGCGGTGGGGGAGCCGAGTCCGGATTCTCAGCGCTTTCCTTGTGGACCTTCTTCTTCAGATATCCATAGAGATCCGTGCCTAGCCGATAGCCCATACCGGCCGCCATCGCGCCGCCCACGCCTTTGAGAGCAGCCTGTACGACACCGTTGGATAATAGAACGCGTAACCACATCTGAATCTCCTCTTCTGCTCTTCTTCCGCCTCGCCAAAAATGCGGCGCAAACCCCAAACCGCTCCGAGACGGTCTCAGAATACGCTAAGGGAAATGGCAGCTCGAAGCCAGTTTACCATAGGCTCCGTGTGGGCTCCACGGCACTTCTTTCAGACACCTCTAACAATGGTTGATAGCTCAATGATTGTCGTCTCTTGGGATCATAACTTCCCGGTGGAAAGATTGATCATCGTCAAGCACGGCGACCTTGCAATTGCCTTGCTTCGTTGTTATAGACTCGGCGCAGTAACTGGGTGATAGAGGGCGGGCCGGAGATTCATGTTGGATAGTAGCAACATAACGTTTTTTCAGGATCCACCCTTACCTCAATTCGGATTTTTCGCGGAGTACGCACAATGAGACATCTTGTCGTTGGATTGGTTCTATTCGCCTTGGGCATCTGGGGTATCATCTCCTGGTGGAATGTTTTCGGCCTGGTGATGCGTGGAATCGTCCCCTTCCTGCTTCTGATTTTGGGCCTCGTGGCCGTACTTTCCGGTATTCGCCGTGTTCCGAGCAACGGAGCGAATGCGGTAGCACCCGACGAATCACAAAATAGAGCCGTTAACGACGCCTAGATGGGCGATCGCTATCGGAACCGCAGGATGCTGGTTGTATGAAAGCCAAAAAAGAACAAGCTCCTTTTTGTGAGAGCAATTTTAAGTCGTGGGTGGCCTTCCTGGGCATCTTCGCCACCGTTGTCATGACGTACGCGGTCTGGTTGGCCGCGAGCGGCAATCGCAGCGAACGGCTCGGTGGTCCCATGGCCGCCCAAATGCGCATCGGGGCTCCAATGGCCGCGGGCCATCAGGCGACTCCGGTCGGCGCAATAACCGGCGCTTGGACGTCCCCCCGGGGAGCTGTGCGCACGGTGGCCGGTGGTGCTGCCAATCAAAGCGTTTGGCAGCAATCCGTCGATGCTATCAGCACCGCAACACCAGGGGGGGGCATCAAATTCATCGGCCGCCCGTTGGCGGCTCGCGCCGTCGCCGGCAACAAAGCGGTTGATCTACAAACCGCATTTCAGCGCGCTGCTGATCTCGTGCGGCCGAGCGTGGTTAACGTAAACGCCATTCGCCCACGTACGTTGCCCCTCGCTCAGCGGAATATGAAACCCGGCGGCCTACGTTTCGTAAATCCCTTCGATGGCGTACCGGAAAAGGTCATCGGCCAGCGAGCCTTCGAAACGGTGGGTTCGGGCGTCATCATCGATAACCGCGGCTATATCATCACCAACCGCCATATTGTTCGCGGTGCATCGGATATCGCTGTTAGCCGTTATAAAATTCCGGGCGAACACTTACCGGCCTATCTCGTCGCCGAAGATATGCGCAACGATCTCGCTCTGCTGAAAATCGGCGGCGGGGTTACCGATCTAAAAGCGGCCAAGCTCGCGGATTCTAGTCGCGCCGAAGTCGGCAGTTGGGTGTTGGCCATTGGCAACCCCTTTGGCCTCGACCACACGGTTACCGCGGGCATCATCAGCGGTCGCAATCGAACGATCACCGTCGACGGTTTGCAGCACCGTGGCTTTCTACAAACGGATGCACCGATCAACCCCGGATCTAGCGGTGGTGCACTGGTCGGCCTCGACGGTCGCGTATTCGGTATTACCACAGCGATCTATGCGCCTACTGGCGTCTTCAGCGGGGCGGGCTTCGCGATTCCTAGCAACCGCGTAGGTGCCTTTATCTCGCGAGTTCTAGGTCCCCAAGCCAATCTGCCAGCCGGCGCATTGGTCGCGCAGCGGCAGATGGCTGCGGCGCCGCATCTCTGGCAAGATCTTTCGCTGGGCCTGGCGGTAACCGAAATGACGTCGGAGCTGGCTCGCAAACTCGCATTCCCTCAAATGGGTGGCGTTTTCGTCAGCACGGTTGTCGCAAATTCTCCGGCCACCGAGGCTGAACTCGCCCAGCGCGATATTATCACCGCGGTCAACGGCGCGCCTGTGGCAGATAGTCACGCCTTGGCGCGCATGCTCAGTAATCTTCGAGGCGGACAACGTGTGTCGCTTACGGTTTGGCGCAACGGCGCTTCCAAGAAACTTTCCCTAAAAGCCGGTAGGCCTGCGGTGCGGTAGTCGCACGGTGGTTGTAGCGAAGTAGGTCGATAAGGTTTGGAGAGGAGTTATTAGGATGGCAGGTCAATTGAGTAGGAATATCCCGGTAGGCATCGGCACGGCATTGATCATCATCGCCTTGGGCGTAACGGGTTCTGCGCTCATTTTCGCCGATGACGCGCCTCAAAATGCCGGATTTTCGCCGGTCGGTGCGACGACGGGGATGCCCGTGGCTACGTCGCCCATGGAATTGCGCGGCCGGTGGCTCGGCATGTCCATGACCTCTCCGAGGAGTGTGAAGGCGGCCAAAGAATTTCAGATTCCGCCCAATGTCGAGGGGGTTTTGGTCGCTGAGATTGCGGAACGAACCGGTTGGCGTGCGCGCCAAGCGGGCGTGCTTCCCGGCGACGTGATCCAAAAGGTCGACAAAACGGTCGTGACAGATCTCGATGGTCTCTACAATATTTCGCGAAAGCTAAATTCCAACAACACCATCCTCGTCGACGTCTTGCGTTGGGGACAACCCATGACGCTGGCGCTTCCCGCAGTCACCATGCCTCAACAGGCTCCAATGGTCGGCGGTATGGCGCCCCAAATGCAACAGCCGATGCAGCCCCAAATGCAGCAGCCGATGCAGCCCCAAATGCAGCAGCCCCAACAACCCGTCGGTGCGCCGGGAGCGATTCGGCCCGTCGCATGGCCCGCAACCCCTATGAATAATACGCCGTGGGTTTGCCCACGAGATAATACGACGATGGCCCAAGTGGCCGCCCAACCGGCAGGGTTTCGCTGTCCCCGATGTGGCGGACCGTTGGTCCCGGGAAATGGTCTTCAGAGGTAGTTAGAGCATGTCGAAGACCGCAAAAGTCCAAGCAGGAGGCAAGCCGCGATCAGGGCGGAAGGTACCGTCGTGGTTGGTTGCCGTTGTGGCGCTGGTCACGGCTGGCGGAACCGTTTGGGCTATGTTGCAGCGCGATACCGCTGGAAGCTGGACCGGCGATTCGGCCTTTCAGCCCGACCATGTCACCCGCGTTTTATACCCCGGTGTCGCAGCGCTCAATCAGGCCCCCGGAACGCAGCAGCCGCATCAGAACGGCAATGGCTTTCGGTTCATCGCGCGGCCCATGGCTGGCGGAGCACCGGTGATCAGCATGTCGGCCACCATGCCCCATGCCGACCGGGGTCCGTGTACCCATTGTCATACGGTGGTTAGCAACCAGGGCAAATCCATGCCCCGCATATCAGCGGTTGCTCAAATGCCCCACCGTTACTACGGCGGCGTTTGCGCCAATTGCCATCTGACGAATAGTCAAAGTCCCAGGGGCAACCCTGGCGGCAAGCCCGGCACCACCGTCGCAGGCGGTGCAGGCTGGCCCACGCAGGCTCAGGG
>Ga0257122_1000934_pt1 | contig 22820 bp, 23 predicted proteins | sample SI106_120metaG_FD_190146 | JGI IMG/M metagenome (GOLD analysis project Ga0257122, IMG submission 190146) | Marine microbial communities from Saanich Inlet, British Columbia, Canada - SI106_120 | ecosystem: Environmental > Aquatic > Marine > Inlet | place: Canada: British Columbia | collected... | reverse complement strand
TAAACAGGCATTATCGAGCGAGGCTGCAATGGTTACGATTGGTATGAACTACAATGTTATCGAAGGTAAACAGGCAGAATTTGAAGCGAAGGGGCGGAACGTGATTCAGGCTCTTAATGCCGCTGATCACCACGTGGCCTCTCAGATCTTCCACGACATTGATGATGCTTGTAGCTATCTCATCGTCAGTGAATGGGATTCTCAAGAAGCTTTTACCACATTTATTCGCAGCGATGAATTTCGTGAAGTTACGGATTGGGGTAAGGCAGAAATCCTGGCTGGCCGCCCCCGCCACAAGGTCTACAAACACTAGAACGGAATCACCGACCTTTGCGACTCTTCGTCATACTAGGTGCTCTATCCGGCTTCTTAGCCGTGGCCGCCGGCGCTTTTGGCGCGCACGTGCTGAAAGACCAACTCTCAGCTTCGCTCCTGACCATCTTTGAGACGGGTAGCCGGTATCATTTGGTTCATTCCTTGTTGCTCGTGATCGTTGGCTTCGCGATGGGGCGCCATCCACATTGGAGTGCTAGCGTTTCTGGCTGGTCATTTCTCGTCGGGATCCTGCTTTTTAGCGGCAGCCTCTATATCTTGGCTATCACTGGCATACGGTGGCTGGGGGCGATCACGCCGATCGGTGGCTTCGCCCTACTTATCGGTTGGCTTGCCTTGGGCCTCTGGGGGCTTTGGGCTGCCCGATAGCCTTTCGTCCAGCATGGGCCATGGTATGATGGACTCATGTGGCTACGACGATTTCGCGATCCTTTCCCGCTCCAGGAGCTGGGGGCCTTTCATTTCTACCGGGCCACGGATGATGATGGCGTCGACCGCTTAGTCATCGTTTCACGAACGGCCGATAAACACCCTGAGGCTGCGAAGACGCTAGGCGACGTCGCTAGGCTACATAGGCTGGTGGGCGGAAGCCCCCATATCCCACGATTGCACGGTTTGGAGCACGGTCCCGAGGGAGACTACCTCGTCTTGGATTGTGCACCGGCGGCGAATATGGAAACCCTGCTGCAGTTTCTCACGGATGAGCTCGGCGAGCGAATCCCCTATACGAGAGCTATGGGATTGATGGTATGGGCTACCGAGGCATTGGAAGGGGCGAATCGGATCGCCTCGAGTCAAGGTGCCCTATGTGTCGCCATCGGCCGATGGACCTGGCGGAACCTATGGGTCGACGATGCAGGGCGACTCTTCTTGCTCGGCTTTGGCCATGACCTGAGCGACAGTGGTCCGACAGGCGTGCCGACCACGAGCAGTGCTGTTTGCCAGGCACCAGAACTGGCGTTCGGTCTTTCGCCCTCACCGGCCGCGGACGTATTTGGCATCATGAATCTATGCTTCAGTCTGGCGCATAAAGTTGCGTTTCCCGAACGACTCACGCGGATACTGAGTGGACAACTGACCGCTGACGACCAAGAATTGGCGACCCTGATGCTCAACGCCCAGGCCCGTGCCATGGCTAGGACACCCGAACAACGTTTTCAATCCATGGGTGAATTGGTTGCTGACCAACGCCGAGTTTGGGAAGAGCTGAGCTGCGTTCCTGAGGATGACGCGACGACGTCTTGGCTAAGAGGTTTGGTTCAGGCCTGGACCGAGGCATGCCCCGCTCATGATTCCGCGGTTGATTTCCATCGGGAATTTGCTCGCGCGGTTGGACAGCCCCAGGGAGAAGCTTTTGCCACGCAGCCCGCCGAGCTTCTGGGGAGTGCTGAGTGCCCCGTATTCGAAGAAGATGAGGACGATACGATCCGGGAGCAGACGCTCGTTGAAGACGAATTGGATGCCAAGACGGCTACCTCAGCACCACCTTCCTTCATAGAAAAAGATATCAGCTAGTTAACCGTCCCCATATCCGATCTCGCGGGCACCGTGTGCAGCGTATCGATACACAACGGCTCGCGCCAGCCTGGCGAAACCTGGGTGAATCGAAAGAGGTGGCGCGGGCTACACATTTGATTCACTCTTTGCTAGCATTTTCAAACCTCGGCGTTCTGTTTTGGGCGCCGAATGTTGCATGGGTGTTGGCGGGGAGTGTTACGGATGCAGAACGAAGAATATAGGCATGTGTCTTTCGATCGGGTAGAAACCGACTCGGCGATTTTGTTCTTCGCCGATCAGTCCGATGAACATGAATCGATTGACGCACAATCGCCGTCGCCCTCTCCTGTCGCTGACGCAAGGCCAGAACCCATTGCGAAAATCCTGGTCATCGACGACGAAGAAGGTGTTCGGGAAGTTCTTCGAGACCAACTCGAAAATGCTGGGTATGAAGTCCATACAGCGGGTAGCGGCGACGAGGGAATGGCGCTTTATGACAAGAGTGGCGCTACTATCGTGATAGTCGATCTCGTCATGCCCGGCAAAGAGGGCATCGAAACGATTCAAGAGCTCCGTCTTCAATCTTTCCAACCGCGTATCGTCGCCATCTCCGGTGGTGGGCGTAGCCAAGCGAATGCCGAAGGCTACTTGCGTTTCGCCAAGGCTCTTGGCGCAGATATCTGTCTGAAGAAGCCGTTCGATCAGGCGCATCTGCTCAATGCGGTGGCAAGCCTCTTAAACGCACCGTAGCCCGTTTGTCTTGATTTATCGGTATGAAGCGAGAAGGGCGGACGCCCAGGGCGTTGTTAGGGCCGGGCAGCGCTGGCGAAGCGTTGGATGATCTCACCAGCTGACTCAATACTGTCGATACTGTCGGCGCTCTTTCCTGCCTGGAAGAAATTCTTATAGTGCATTCCATCGAAGTTGATCTTCTTGAACTGCCAGATCGACTTGAGGCTATAGAACATACGCACGTAGTGCTTGAAGCGAGCATGCTGCAGGAGGCGCCGCGCGATGGGGCCTGCCTTGGTTCCCACCTTTTTTACATAGTCGGTATTGATGACCGCTACCGGGACGCCTGAGATCTTTTCCGTGAGAACGATATCTGCGGCCTTAGCTTTGAGGATCGCCTTTTTATAGTCGATATGGGCTGTGCATTCGGTACTGGCAATGAATCGGGTGCCGAGCTGCACGCCTGCGTAGCCAATATCCAATGCTTCAGTGAAGTCCTTTTCGTCACCGATTCCACCCGCACATACGACAGGAACGCCGAGGCCCTTGATCTCGTCATAGAGTGCCTGTGGTGTTTTTGATCCTGCGTGCCCTCCCGCGCGGTTGTTTACGCAGATCAAGCCGTCAACACCGGCGGCTAGGGCGCGCTTTGCCCATTTTAGTTCGGTGATATCGTGATAGACGATGCCGCCTTTGGCATGAACCTTTTGTACTACCCAGTCGGGATTTCCCAATGCGGTAATGAAGAACTTTACGTCTTCCTCCAACGCAATATCGATCCACTTTCGCATTTGGTCTTCGTAGAGTTTAGATGACTTTTCCACGATGGCATTAAAGCCGATCGGTTTACTCGTGAGTTCACGGATTCTGCGAATGCCAACCCGCAAATCCGTCTTGTTAGCGAACACGATCGATACCGGTTGAATGATGCCGATCCCCCCGCCTTCCGATGCGGCGGCGACAAGTTCAACGTTGGAGCACGGGTACATGGCCCCGCAGATCAGGGGGACTTCGATACCCACGTGCTTGGTGAACGGAGTTTCCAGTCGTGACATAATGCGTTTCGTCCTTTCTGGCACCAATAGCCGCGTCGACCCACGTCGCCGGATTCATGGTCCAACACCGCCTCTAGAGCGGTAGAGCGTTCTAGCAGCATTGCCCTGGGAGCGCCAGACTCACGCGGAAGCCCCCCCGGGCTATTGTTTTTACAGCGTTTATTGAAGGCGCCGAATATGCTACCCGAGATTTGCCCTAAGTTGGTGTGCGTGACTGAGAGCTTCAGCACACGATTTGAGGAGGGTGAAATTGCCTCGGCCAAATACCGATGCGAAGACGAAACGCGCTGCTGCATTGAGCAGAATATTCTTTCCAGTGAAAACGACGGTATGTGCCAATCCGGGGGCGGAGATGATCTTCCCTATTTCGTTGCGAATTTCAGCGGTAGGTCGGGCTGCCTTGGTGAGATCGATGACCAAGATGAATTCGGTAAATGCAGCTGCGAGTTCGAAGAGTCTTGCCCTTTCGATCTCAACGGTAAAAGGGGTCTGCTGAGGTATTTCATGGATGAAGACAATGCCCGGTTCGAGAACAAATATCCGGTCGCGAATAGCCTGTACTTCCGCTTCAGTGGTGTTGTCGGCGTCGTGGGGTCGGTCGGCTACCTTGCCCATTTGGCCGGCTATTTTTTCATCGAGTTCGCGTTCAGTCATCCGGTGCCTCTGTCGGTCAGGTCCCTAGAACGTGGATGCAGGATGAGTATCGCATGGAATGGTGAACGAGTGAATGGGGCTGGTCGAAGGGAACCATCGAGACCTAAGGGGTCGCCAAAATCAGACTCACCGACGATTCTCCCTCATTTGCCGTAAGAATCGCTCCCAGAGTTGCGCTGGTGGAAATACCTTCGGGGAGCACGGTACTCTCCTCGTCGCGGGTGGCGCCCTCTTTGTCTCCAACCTTTACCGTTTCCACGAATTTCGGTTTTTTCACATCGCTGACATCCCAGATGCCAACAGCTCCGGAAGCCTTGAGGGTTACCGTAAGGTAGGAGCGTCCATTCCAACGCATGTCGTCGATAGAGTCGGGCCGGAATAGCGGGCCCCAGGAGCCGTCGCGTGGGTAGTCGGCGGGGATGTCGCTTGCCAGTATTTCCAAGTTGCTGACGATTGAACCCACGGCGTCGAGAAGGGTGATCGTATCGTTTGCTTCGTTGGCGGTAGCGAAATACTCAATGCCTTTTCCATCAACGAATGCTGTGATTCCGTCTGGCCAGGCGTCCTGTCCGAGGGCATTCTTGGGCAGGGAAACGATTTTCAGATCGGCATCGGATGCCGATGTCTTCCCGCTAAGAGCCACCAGGTCGAGAAAGGCGACTTCGTGCGAATCCTGCAAGGTGGCAACCAGTAGGTCGCCGGTCTTGGAAAACTCGATATCCTCGGGTTCCCTTTCCTCGTCAATCGTCATCAACACGCGCAGGGTCTCCATCGCGGAGGCGGGACCGCTCGGAAGATCGATGATGCTAATCGAGGCGGGGTCTAGTCCCGCGACGCCTTCGCATTTCCCCCAGACCACGTCTCGTTCATTGGCGCTCGCCACGCGTTTGTCATCGGGGGAAATATCGACGGAGTCGGGCATGGGGCCCACGGGGACCTGCTTGAGTACGTCGCCGAAGGTCTCGGCGTCTTTGATATCGACAAAAACGACTTCACCCGCGCACCCTGTGATCGTTCCCTGGTCACTCTGCGGCAAGGTTCGGGTGACGACGGCCCAGGAACCCGTGGAATCGGCGTCGATATGGCTGAGTTCACTCTCGCTTGTATCTTGGGGGAAAAGGCTTCGGGAACGCACCTCTGTGATTTGACCGTCTTTGATCCGCAGGAGGGAGATCTTTCGCGATTTGGATGATACCAGCAGGGCGAATTCCCCACCCTTTAGAACTTTGATTACCTCTGCATTGTCGCTCTTTCCTCTCTTGAGCGTATGCGCGTGATAGCCTTGGTAGGGGCCACCAACGATGACACTATCGTTCATCGGACTCGCATCGTTCGTGGATAAATCGGTCTTGTTTGCATCTTGATTCATACCCGCGTCTGGGTTCGGCCCCACGGGATTACTATCGCTGCAGCCGAAGGAGCCGATGCAGATGAAAAGAAAAATACCGGTCACTACTCTAAGCATGTTCATTCCTTGGTTTATCAGAATCGGAGTTCCAGTTGGACGAGCAATTCGTCGTTCTTAAGGGGGCTATTGGCAATTCCCAATGCGGGTACACCGTTGGCTTCGCCCACCCAGTAGTATTCGAAGCGCAGCCGCAAAAGCTGCCGATAGATGGTGACGATCAATGCCGCTGTGGCGATATCGTAGTCCCAGGTGATGGCTTCGCTGGGGGCAGGGCTGCGGAGGGCCCCGTCGTCGTCAAGCACGACGGTCGTATCTTTGAGCCGATAGCGTTCATAGCGTGTCAGTAATTCGATTGTGCAAAATAGTTTCTTTTCGGGGCGCAACTCTAGCTCGTATGAGAGTTGGGCATAGAAACCTTGGCGCTGGAGCAGGCTCTCGCGCGAGAAAATAGCCTCGGCGAGAAAATGAAAACCGTAGCCATCGTAGCCCGTACGTAAACCCGCCCAATAAAACGTCGTATCTTGTTGTTGTTTATCTTCCGAGTTGTAGCCGGGCAGGTCTTGGAATCTTGAAAAATTGTTTCGGAGTTCATCCGTACCCGCTTCGGCGGAAAGCGAGCCAAGAAAGCCGAAGAGGGTGGCATACGCGCCGTGGGTATGGGCATGGAATCGGGCACCATAGACAGGGCCGTTTCCCGAAAAGAACCGCGCCGGACCGTAGCCCAGTAGGTTAATCGTTCCTTGCTGACTACTCGATTCCTGCACGGGGAGGAATGCCAGCGGGCGCATGATCGCCACGGAAACCCCGAGTGCAATTCCCGTCTCTCTAGCGAGACGCAGGCGGGCATTGTAGGTGATATGAAATTCGGGGTGGCGCCAGTAGATTGTGCCAATCAATGGGTAGCGTTCCGTGCGTCGTTCAACCTTGACGAAGGGGGTATGTAGGCCGGCTTCGAAGCGATGCTCGAGGCGCTCGGGCCATCTAAGTTTTCCGGAAAAATATACGGCGCCGATCCGCGCTCCCGATTGGTCGAATTCGAGAATTGAATTGATCGCCAGTTGGTCGGCGAAGGCGAATCGTAAGGCGAGCCAGAAGGCATCGATTTCGACGAACGGACTGCGGGTACCGAGGGTTCGGGTATCCGTTGGGCTGTCGTGCGTTGCTCCGCCTGATCCCTGAAGATCGTGTAGCTCCAACTCGACCTCGCCCTTGAGCGTCAAGCTCAGGTCGCCCGACTGAAGTCTAAAATGCGATGGGGAGCGACGCTCCGAAAATTCGTCGAAGGACTGGCCGTTCGCGGAATGGAGCGCAGCCAACTGCACAGAAAATACTATCAATATTGAACGTCTTCGCACGGGTAAACCCCAAAGCCGGGGAGAAGGGGCGTTGACGAGGAATGCGGAATCGGGTGGAAAGAAAAGCCGCACCATCGTTTTGCACGTCCCTACGCCGGCATTATCCGGATCAGGTCTTGCGGGTCTTATCTCAGGCGCGGCTCTTTCGACCGCACCACCCCGCGTACAAGTTGCCGGACCATAGCCAAACGCGGCAAGGCATGCAAGGGGGGCATAATTGGGGGACGAGAAGACTGCTGGCGGCGGCTGCCGGAGGGGGGCGGTCGCTTTCTAAGGGGGGGCGTTATTCCGCGACGAAAAGATACATTCCTAGATGACTCAAGCCCTTGGCGGAATCGCCAGAGATCACACCACCGCTCCCCACTTCAACTGCTCCCACCTCTTCGAGAATGCCGGTCTCTGCATTGACCCAGAGCATCTTGAGTTTGGTTGCGGCGGGAAGGTCGGTGGCTAGGCTGTACGCAACCTTCGAGGAAAATGAAATATCAAAGGGAACGATCATGAACGTGGCGACGGGGTTGGCACAGGCAGAAGGGGTCGTACAGTTGAGAGGGTCGGCACCACCGGGGTAGCTGGCCAATAGCCTGCTATGCAGCATTTCTTTGTCGACCTGCACCAGGCCGACTTCCACGGTATCTACCCCGATAGGAAGTTGAGCGACGTTGGCTGGAACCGTAAGTGACGAACCGTTTCCGAAGTCTATGGACGCCCCTTTGTCAGCGTCGAGGGCGAACGTCTTTGCGAGTTGCGGGGCGAATAACGTACCCAGGTCGATGGTATTGCCCACCGTGACGTCCTCTTGGCTGATTTCGACCGGTACGAAGGTATCGGAGTAGAGTTTGCTTCCTGAGTCGTAGAATAAGGCGTGGAAAAGATAGCCATTCGCATCCTTGACGGAGACGCAGACTTTGCCTTTTTCGTCGAAGGTCCCATTGAGACAAACATGAACGTTACAGAACTGAATATTGCCGCCTGCCCGTGGGACGTCGCCTTCTTCGACGATTGCCGCGCATACTGTGGCAGGAATACCCGGGGGAACCGTATCCACGGTGCTATCCGGTGCGGGTGGGCCCGAATCCCGGGTGGTATCGACCGCCGCCCCCTGATCGATGGGAGTAGGAAGCGGGGGTTCGGTTGAATCTGAGCATGCGGCAAGCACAAGGCTCAGCGCAAAGATGGGCAACATTGTATGAATATTCATTGGAGGACTCTCGCTGGTTGCGCCGCTATCATAGTATCGGCCGGCCGAAAAGCAAACCCTCCCAATTTAAAGGCCTACACTCTACGTGTATTCGGTTGTCAGTGGAGCGGATGCTCTAGGAGCGACTTGCCAGGAAGGCTGCCATGATTTCGGGGGTAACCCCGGCGGGCAGCGCGCCTTTCGGTGCTGCAATCCCAGATCTCTTGAGAGAAAATTGTTCCAGCATGGTTCGTAGTTGGCTGGCTTGTCGCGCCAAATCCTCTGAAGATGCGGCCGTCTCTTCAGCTGCAGCGGCGTTACTCTGTGTCACTTGGTTCAATTGAGCCAAACCTGTGTTCACATGGCTGATCCCATCGGCCTGGGTACTGCTCGTGTCCGCAATTTCAGATACGAGATTCGCGACCCGGCTGACGCCCGTGACGATTCGATCAAGTGCAGCGGCCGTTGTGTCGGCTATGGCGGTACCTTGGCCGACCCGCTTGATGGAATCCTCGATCATCTCGGTTGTTTCCTTGGCAGCAGAGGCACTCCGGCTGGCAAGGTTGCGAACCTCTTCCGCCACAACGGCGAAACCTTTTCCGTGAACCCCCGCTCGAGCCGCCTCGACGGCCGCGTTGAGCGCGAGTAGGTTCGTTTGAAATGCGATCTCGTCGATTACGCGGATGATCTTACTAATGCTCTGGCTCGAAACTTCGATGCCCGCCATCGCTTCGAGCAAATCTCTCATCTGTTCGTTGCCGTGCTCTGCGTCCTTCCGCGCCGATGCTGCTAACTCCTGAGCTGTATTCGAGTTATCCGCACTGAGACTCGTTTGGGACGCCATTTCCGAAATTGAGGCAGTGATCTGCTCCAGGGTCGCAGCCTGCTCGGAAGCTCCCGCTGCGAGGCTCGTCGCAGCTTGGAGGGTTTCATTGGTTCCAGTCGCGACATGGTTGCTCGATTCTTCTACCTTTGACAGAATCTTGTTGAGGCTATCCAGGGTGGAATTTAGGGCGTCGCTCAACAGCGCATGATCACCTTCGTAGTTCCCTTCAACATAAGCTGCCAAATTGCCCTTGGCGACCTCCGCTAGTTGGGTACGAATCTCTTGAATCGGCTCCGTAATCTCGTCGATCATGGAATTGGCTTGCGTCATGATCTCGGCATAGGCACCCAAGAATTTTCCTACGTCGACGCGATCGCTGAGCCGCCCGCTTCGTGTCGACTCGGTAAGGTCTGAAAATTCGCTTCTGAAGCGCTGAAGAAGTTTGGCGATGGCGTTGACGTTGTCACGCATCATCTCCATATCTTCCACCACGTCTTCTTCGATCAGGTAGTCTACATTTCCGCTGGCGATTTCGTCCAAGGCGACTTGGATATAGGCCACGCCGAGAATGGTCTCCTCGCCCTTGCTTTCCAATAGCTTCTGCTCTGAGATGATTTCCCAGAGGGTTGCCGGGCCCTGATATACCCCGTCGACGTGGATCGGATAGATCTGCATTTTGATCCATTCGTCGCCGAGTTGCAGTTCTGCCGTTCTCGGCAGGCCGCTTACGTCTGCCATAATGGGTTCAATCGCAGAAGCCCAATCTCCCAGCAGGTCCAGTCCCCGTCCGACCAGGGCTCCACCCCCAGCATCCGATAGGTTTTTGAGGAAGGTTGAGGCCGCAGGGTTCGCATAGCGAACCGTCAAATCCTCATTCCATTGTATCAAAGGATTGGGGAGCGACTCCACAAGCACGTTAAACGAGTTCTTATCAGGCATGAAACAAGGTCCTCATGATGGAAGCGCGAATAGTCGCCGATGACGGAATTGTCGACAACTCGATCAAACGATGACCTTATGGCTAGCGAAGGCCTTTTTCGCGGCAATCTTTGCGACCGGAAATTTCGCCAGGTTAGACATGAGCTTACTGTAGCTTCCTGCGGCGGGTTCGGTCACGGAGTTCACGGTGGCATTATCATCGCTTACCATAATCCCCGCTTCGACAAACGCGGCCTTCAGTTCGTCACGTCGGCCAGCTACGGTTACTTTCATTGTCAACGCTAGAACTTCTTGGGCGACCTGTTGAGGAGTCATTATTCACCTCCTTCGGTGGCTGGTACTTCTTTCCATCCGAGCGTAATACCGTGTTTGGCGGCGAGGCGATCGATTTCGCCGCCAACCTCAAGTTGGTGCGCGGCTTCGAGGTAGGCTGGAATCGCCTCCCCGGGTATGACGCAGCCGTGTTGTGGACAGATGCGGTCAACGCCGTGTGCCGTCGCGATTTGTTCGAGCCGTCTCAATGCATAGTCCAGCGCCCGCTTCGAACCCAGGTATTGCCCCAAGAACGTTCCCAGCAGCTCTGGGTAATCTTCCGTGGCATATAGATCATCGGTGGTGCTGAATCCCCCGAATGCATCGGAGGAGAATACCGTTTTCGTCTTGACGTCGTAGGTGACCATGGTGCCGATGAAGTGGGCGTACGGGGTCATCGCGAAGATCAGTTTGCGATCGGTGCCGAGTACCAATTCGTCGCCATCGTCGACCGACGTGATGGGATGCGTGCAGCCGTAGTGTTGGACAAGGAGAGCAGCTTCCAATGGGGCCATGATCTTTACGTCAGGATGGGCGATCTTTTCAAAAAGAGGTAGGGCCGCACAGAGGTCGGGATCTTGATGCTGAACGATCAGATATTTGATCTTCTTGGGGTCGATGACCTTGCGTACCTTTTCGAGCACAACGGAATGAAAGTCAGGTTTTGCGGAGCCGGCATCGATGAGAGCGGCTTCGTCTCCTTCGACAATGAGGTAGGGGATATTGGCCCAGGAGTTTTGTTTGTCCTGAACGCCCAGATGATAGACCCCCGGCGCCAGTTCAACTGGATTGCTATCGTCATAATTTGTTGTCGACATATTCGCTTCCCTTGTGCGCGCCCCTCGGCGCAGGATGAACAACGGTTCTTCTTTTTGACTACGGGATTACTTCATTCCAAACAGCACCCACGACTGCCGGCCCAATAATCGTTCGCGCTCGGTTGCGGCCACGAGTTGAACTCGAACACCGACGGCGGATGGGACCCAGTTTGATTCAGTGAACGCATGATGTTACCCGATCAGGGGGCCTCCGCCTTGATCTATCTCAAATAGTGCAGAACATTGCAGCCTACCTGGCAGGAATTACACGGAAAACACTTCAGGCCCCAATGCTTGCGTTTCTATCCGGTTGATAGAGGCCAACGTAGCCAGCGCCACCTTGGGCGCCCTGACCGACTTGTGGTATGAGGGAAACGTTGAATTGATGTGACTGATAACCCCCGAAAAAAAGACGAAGAAAGTTCGGCAGAATCCCCTGGAGTGGCAGGCCTGAAGCAGCGTGCAAGAAAGGGCGTCTTGGTCCTCATCCTGCGCAGTGTTTCCGTGCAGTTGATCTACCTCGCCGGCATGGTTCTCTTGGCGCGGCTCTTGGAACCGACCGACTTTGGCGTATTTGCCATCGTACAATTTGCCCTTCAGTTCTTCGGCCATTTTGGGGATACGGGTTTTGGGGCCGCCCTTGTGCAACAGACCGGCGCTCCTACCCGCGAGGAACTTTCCAGCGTCTTCTTCTTTCAATTGTTCCTGTCCATCGTGATCATTGCTCTCGTCTGGTACGGCGCTGAAGGGTTGCACCTGCTCTGGACCGATCTACCCGAAGGCACGACCTGGCTCCTGCGTGCCATTTCGATAACGCTCTTACTGACCTGCCTACGCGTCGTTCCCAGCTTGCTCATGGAACGCCATCTTGAGTTTGGTCGCCTGGCTCTGGTCGAAGTTTCCCAGTCGCTGGCCTTCTATTTGGTCGCGGTAGCTTTCGCTTTTGGCGGCTACGGCGTTTGGTCTCTGGTGGCTGGCGTTGTGGCTCAGGGGGTTGTGGGTGTTGTCGGCGCGTATATCGCCCGGCCATTTATTCCGCGCTTGATCTGCCGTTGGACATTGTTGCGGCCCATCATTCGTTTCGGCATCCCATTTCAATTGAAAACGATCGTTGGTTTTGCCAATGCAGCGGTCACGCCTCTTTACGGGGGCGCCGTCTTAGGAACGAAGGCCGTCGGTTTCGTCAACTGGGCTCAGGGGGTGGCCTACTACCCGCTGCGTCTTGTCGAAGTAATGGCTCGGGTGTCGTTCCCGCTCTTCAGCCGGTTCAAAAACGATGAAGAGCTACTCGCCAAATCATTGGGCCGGTCGATCCACTTATGCGCGTTGGTCACATTTTTTGTGGTGGGGGTCTTCCTGGGCCTGGGGCCGCAAGTCATCGAAGTGATCTATACCGCCAAATGGATGCCCGCGCTGCCCCTGCTCTATATTTTTGCAGGCGCGATCTCGATCGGTTTTCTGTCGCCATTGGTCGGTGCTGCCTTTGATGCCATGGGGCAACCGAAAGTTTTCATGAAGCTGGCCTTCGGCTGGACTCTGATCAACTGGGTAGCGGTGCCCATCGGCAGCTATTTGGGGGGGATGATTGGGTTTACGGCCGGCTATGCGGTGCACGTCGTTGTGGGAAATCTGGTCGTCATTGCCCTACTGGTCAAGGAAGTGCCGTTGATCAAACTCTGGCCCCAAGTCCGTGCCGGCCTTTTGGGGGCCGTGGCCGTTTGGGCGTTCGGTGCCTACCTTGCGGCGCCTTATGCGAACAGTATTGTAGGTTTCTGCCTTGCCGTTGTTCTGGCGCTTTTCATCTTTGCTCTGATCGTGCTAGCCCTCGATCGCAAAACTCTAGCCGAGATTAAAGCGATGGCTGGTGGCGGAAGAATGGACGAAGGCCAGAAGTAGGTACTGGGCCGTGGCCTTTCGCGAGCCCAACGACAAACCGAAGGATAGCGAGACCGTGAGTATGTCTGCCGACCCATATTATGCTGAACGACCTGAGGTGGCGGGCTTTGTACCGGCATCGGTGAAGTCGGTGATCGACTTGGGATGTGGCCCGGGTCTTATCGGTCGTGGCCTGAAGCGCTCCCGGCCAGAGGTCGAAGTGCGCGGCATTGAAACAAATTCGGCAGAGGTCACGCAGGCAGAAGACTTTCTCGATGCGGTGCATTCCGCGACCTTTGAGGCGGGATTGCCACCGGGGTGGCCTCGCCCGGATTGCCTCATTTTGGCGGATGTTCTGGAACATCTACCCGACCCGTGGACGACGCTAGGTCAATGGTCCGACATCTTGCTCCCGGGAGGTTATGTCGTCGCCAGCGTGCCCAATGTGGCCCATAGATCGGTTTGGTCACAGCTGCTCAAGGGACGCTGGGACTATCAGGATTCAGGGATCATGGATCGCACGCATTTGCGTTTTTTCACCCGCAACACGGCCATCGAACTTCTGGAAGAATCAGGGCTCCGGCTGCTCAAATGGCAGCGCATCTACGACGCGGCACAAATGAATTCCATCTGGAGAGAACTTCTTGCGGTTCAGAAAAAGAGAGAGGCCAAAGAAATAGGCAGTGGTCTCCGCAACCCGGCGGGCTCCGGAGTCCTGGCACGGGCGGCAGATTTTCAAACCGCACAGTTCCTCTTCCTCGCTCAGAAGTAGTCGGTTCCATGTCTTCCGGCGTAAAAAGCACGGCTCGGCGTCTGTCAAAAAGACTCCTCTTGATCCTCATTAGCAGCTGTTTGGCGCTTTTTGTGGCCGACGCGATTTTGCGTGTGTCGGTGGTCGAATCCATGGTGCCGGAGGACGACGCTTCATTTCAGCGGTTGATCGCGGCGAAATGGCCGAACCCGGTAGAAAAGACCAAGCCGGATGGCGTTTATCGCATTTTGGGATTGGCTGATTCTTTTGGTGAAGCGGGTGGCCCCCAAAACTATCACTACACGCTTTCGGTAGGATCTGACAAACGACGCCTAGAGGTCGTCAACTTCTCCCGCGGTGCCTATAATTTGGCCGAAGAAATCCAAATCCTAAGGGGTCACGCCGCCGCCTACGATCCCGACCTGGTTCTGCACGGTATTTTCGTCGGCAACGATTTCGAAATGCCCAACGGAAAACTCTCGTCGTTGAGGGGCATCACCCTTCGTGACCGGGGATGGCTGGCTTCACTGCTTCCGCCACTTTCTCTCAGTTGGCAATGGGTTCGTAACCTTTGGACCCTACGCAAAGATCGGCAGAGTAGAATCGCTGAGGGGGGGCCGGATGGGGCGTTTTCTCAGGCGGAATATCACCGGCTGGAATATGCGCGACTGCAGATTTGTCGCCGCTCAGACGACATGACCCGGGCTCTTCAACGGGTGTATCCACTACTCGACCGCCTGCGGGCTGGCGTCACCGAAATGAAATCCAATTACGCGATGGTCATTCATCCGGATCAGTTTCAGGTTGAAGTCGCGCTGCAGGCGGCATTGGCAAAAATTGCGGGGAAACCGCTCACCAAGAACTACGACCTGGACCAGCCTCAGCGTGTCTTGATGGCCTATTGCAAAAAGAACGGGCTGCGGTGTCTCGACCTTTTGCCGATCATGCGCGCGAAAGGGGCAAACGGCGGTCTCTACCGATTGCGTGATAGCCACTATAACGAGGCGGGCAATCGCCTTGCCGCTACTGAGATTTCGAAATTTCTCCGTGCCGAAATGGTGCCAAAGGGAAGCCAATAAAATGCCAGAACCGAGCGCAGAACCATCGGTGTTGTTGTTGGGAAAGGGTGGAATGCTCTTTCGTGCTTGGTCCGATCATCTTGAGGAACGCGGTGTCTCCTTTTCTGCACCGGGCCTCGACGAATTCGATTTCTGCGATCCTGATAGTTATCTCCCGCATCTCGTCGGTGCCATAAAAACCGTGATCAATTGCGCCGGCTACACCGATGTGGACGCTGCGGAGGAAAACTGCGAGTTGGCCTTGCAGATAAACGGGACAGGGCCGGGCTTGCTCGCGAAATTATGCGCGGAGCGGAAGATCGGCCTGGTCCACTACAGCACCGACTACGTTTTCGATGGTTCCGCGACTGAACCCTATCCAACCGATTCCCCAATTCGGCCCCTCGGGGTCTATGGTCGTAGCAAAGCCATGGGTGAGGCTGCAATTTGGGAAAACCATCCGGGGGCATTGGTCATTCGGACCAGTTGGTTATACGCCCCCTGGGGAAAGAATTTCGTTCGCACGATGGCGTCCCTGGTTTCGAGCCGCCCTCAGGTCAGCGTTGTGGTCGACCAGCGCGGCAGACCTACCTCGGCGACGCACCTCGTCAATATAAGCAGTCAGTTGATCGACGCAGGGCAAGTTGGTTTCTTTCACGTGACGGACGGCGGCGAGTGCACATGGCATGAGTTTGCGGTGGCCATCGCCGAGGCACTGAAGGTCCCGTGTCAGGTTGAGGGATGTAACAGCGACGCTTTTCCACGGCCCGCGCCGCGGCCTGGGTATAGCGTGTTAGACCTGAGCAAAACCGAGTCCTTGGTGGGCGAGATGCCGTCTTGGCGGGCTAATCTGGCGGCGGTACTTGCCCGTATTTCCAGCGAAAACTGATTCCCCCCTTTCCTCGGCAGCCTAAGCATATTAGGTAGTCTCTTCGCGTTCCTATGACCGCTCGCTTGAGCGGGAATGGGCACACGAAACGGTCGATTATGAACCAGAATGAAAAAGAAGCTTTGAGTATCTCATTTGTGATCGTCAGCTGGAATGGCTGTGAAGACCTTCGACTCTGTTTGGATTCCCTGGCCCAACAGACCGAACAGGGCTTTGAGACCATCGTGGTGGACAATGCCTCCAAGGATGGCTCGCCAGAAATGGTTCGCAACGAGTTTCCTGATGTTCGCCTGATCGAAACGGGCGATAATCTTGGTTTTGCTGAGGGCTGTAATCGAGGGATTGTGGAGGCCACGGGAAACTGGGTCGGTACCCTCAATCCTGATGCGGTCGCTGAGCAGAATTGCGTGGCGGAACTTCGACAGGCCATTCGCGAACACGGTGACGATTTGGGCATGGTGCAACCATGTATTGCACTCAAAGAGCCAGCCAATCGGGCCAATTCGACCGGGGTCTTTCTGCTCTCAAACGGCAAAGCCATCGACCGAGATTTTGGCGAGCCCCTACGCGCTAACGACCAAACGGAAGAAATCTTTTGCGTGACCGCCGGCGCCGCCCTCTACCGCAAAGAGATGTTGGAAAAGGTCCGGCTGCCCAGTGGATACTTCGACCGAACCTTCTTCATGTACGTCGAGGATGTTGACCTTGGGTGGCGATGTCGGCTTGCTGGATATAAAGCCCTCTACGTGCCCAGCGCCAAAGTCTTTCATAAATTTCAGGGCAGCTCGGGCAAGCGTAGAAAACATTTTGTTGAATTGCAGTGCCGCAAGAACCGAGTCCGCTGCAATCTGAAAAATGCTTCGTGGCCCTTCGTTCGCCGCCTGATCCCCGAGATGTTCGGCGACCTATGGGTCTGCCTCAAAAAGGGGGGACCCATCTTTGTCTATGAATTCGCCATTGCAGCTCGCGATGGACTCAAACAGCGGCCAGAAGTTGATAAAATCGTCAGCGTCGATCGCCTGCAAACCGAAACGCGGTGGGTAATGGCCGCGGGAACTACCAAATGACCACAACCAACTATCTCATAACCGGGGGCGCTGGCTTCATCGGTTCAAATCTCGTGCATCTGATCGCCAAGGAAGGGCGCGGAAAAGTGATCGTTCTCGATAGCCTTACCTATGCGGGCAATCGCGAAAACCTTGCTGGCCTCGAATCGTCAGCTGACTGTGTTTTTGTCGAAGGCGATGTCAACGATCGTGAATTGCTCGACAGTTGTTTCGAAAAATATCAGCCGGGCTTTGTCTTTCATCTCGCCGCCGAAAGCCATGTGGACCGCTCCATCGATGGTCCGAGAGATTTCATCCAGACGAATATCGTCGGAACCTTCGAGCTATTGGAGGCCACCCGAAAATACTGGGCCGATTTGGATGACGATAAGAAGGCGGAGTTCCGCTTCATTCATATCTCAACCGATGAAGTATACGGCGCCCTAGGGAAAACGGGTTTCTTTGACGAGGAACGTGCGTATCAGCCTAACTCGCCGTATGCGGCCTCAAAGGCGGGTTCCGACCATTTGGTTCGCTCCTATTTTCATACCTACGGGCTCCCCGTAGTCACCACCAATTGCTCCAACAACTACGGCCCCTACCAATTCCCAGAAAAGCTCATTCCCCTCGTGACACTCAACGCCCTGGAGGGCAAGGCATTGCCGGTCTATGGCGACGGACAGAATGTACGTGATTGGATCTACGTCACCGATCATTGCCAAGCCTTGTTGGCAGCGGCTGATAAAGGTCGCCTCGGTGAAACCTATTGCGTGGGTACGCGGTGTGAACGTACGACCCTACAGATCGTGGAAACGATTTGCGATTTGCTCGACGAATTGGCACCTGTCGCGGACAATCACGCCCTTCAACAGAGGCAGGGCGACGTCAAATCGTATCGCGATTTGATTACGTTTGTTGCCGACAGGCCGGGGCACGACTGGCGCTACGCCATCGACCCTAGCAAGATATCGGAAGAACTCGGCTGGCAGCCGGCAACAACCTTCGAAGAGGGTTTGCACGCTACGATCAGCTGGTACCTATCCCACGGCGATTGGTGCAGCCGCATCGCCGAGCGAAACGATGCGCGAAAGCGGATTGGGCTAAATTCGGCCCAGAAAGGCGGTCGGTAGAGGCCATGAGCGAACGTGTATTTGTAGAGGCCGACATCGACGGTGTTGTGCTGCGCGAACTTCCCTCCCACGTCGACCAGCGGGGGTGGCTTTGTGAACTCTATCGAACCGATGAGCTAGACCCGGATAGCCATCCGACCATGGCCTATGTTTCGGCAACCCATCCCGGAATTGCCCGTGGGCCTCACGAACATGTCGAACAGAGCGATGTCTTTTGTTTCATCGGTCCATCGGATTTTCTCTTGCTGCTCTGGGATAATCGGCCCGAGTCCCCCACCTACAATCACCATATGCGTCTGACATTTGGGCAGGCCAAACCGATGCTGGTGGTCATTCCGCCGGGGATCGTGCACGGCTATCTCAATGTCGGCGATACCATGGGCATCGTCATGAATCTGCCCAACCGCCTATATCGTGGTGAGGGTAGAACAGAAGCCGTAGATGAAATTCGTCACGAAGAAGACGCGGATTCTATTTATAAGATGGCGTAGCGCCGTGACCTAATTCGACGTTAGAGCGAGTCGATGCGCTTGGCGATAATTTGGCCGATGAGCTTATGGCCGTTGGCGTTGGGGTGGTTGGGATCGCTGAAGGCCGCTTCTTTGCTATCGACGAAGTCACTCTCGGTGTTGATGTCCAGATAAGCGATATTTCGCTTTTCGCAAAACGCCTTGGCACGCGATACGAGCGTTGCATATCGTTCTGGGATTTTGTTTTTCGAATAGTGAAAGTGTTCATTCCAGGGGTCGAGGGCTTTTTGCTCTGCCGGGGTGATCGTCTTCTTGCGGGTGAGCTCCGGTTGAAAGACGACCAGAAATTTGGCGCCGCGGGCCGTAGCAAAGGCATGCATTTTTTCTAGATTCGCCGTGTAGTTGTTGACGATGGTTTCCAGGAGCTGATCTTCATTTTCAGGAACGGGGGCCGATACACCGGGGATGGGCTCTTTGTCGCAGCGAAAATCCTCCTTCTGGCATGCGGTCGCCAACCGATCCTGGATAATGAAGAAGGTGTTGTTAAAGCCAATAGGCGCGGGCTTCTGGGGCCATTTTCGATAGTAGAAGAATGGGTCGAAGACCTCATTGATACCGTCGAATACGATATAGAGTTTGGGCTTCAACCGATCGAGGTAGTTTACCATCAACGCCAGTTCCTGGCCCGAGAGATAGCCGACCACCGAGGCATTCACGGCCGAGTATTGTTGGCTCGTCTTGTTGATGACGGCCGGAAATATTGCCGCATCATCCTTCACGCTATGACCGAATGACGAGGATCCGCCAACGACGATGGCCAAATCGGACGCCCCCGCCGAGACATTGGCTGGCGTGTGGCGAAATCCTCGATTGTCGATGGAATAGCTCGCCGTTTTCTGACTAGGGGCATTGCGGTAGACGACGAAGGGGTCGATTAGGAGCTTTAACGGGCCCGCCTGTTTGGACAGTCGCCGCCCGTCCATGGTGTGAATGGAAAGATCGTAGTCCTGAACGGGCCGATTGGAAAACCAGCCTTTGACCGTTGGAATGGCGCCCCGGCCAAAGGTCCACAGCGAGATGGCGCATACGTAGACCGTAAAAAGAAAATAGAAAATCCTGGTAGGAAGCCGACGCTTAGCCATGTGATCTGAAGGTCTGCCATAGCTAAAGCCCCGACGTCAATATTCTTTCCTGGCACTGCGCCCCATCTCGGATGGTCCACAGCGCAAATAATAGAATTCTCTTGATCAAAGGCATTCCTCGAGTAACCTTCCGCCCGCCATGGCTAAGCCCAAGAAATCACGTAAGCAGACTCTGATCTTCAACGGTATCTTCATGTTGATCAGTGTGGTCGCGCTGGAGTTGATATTCGGTGGCTGGTTGGGACACCGTCGGCTCCACGAGCTTTCGATCGTACGCAACCGAGACCACCACAAAGACGTCAGCGATCTCACGGGTGAAAAGAAGACAATACATTATCGTCGAGACCAACACGGTTTGCGGGGCGACTACGGCAGTCCATCTCAAATCGATATTCTCACGTTGGGCGGAAGTACGACCGACCAACGTGCCATCGGCGAAGGCAGCACCTGGCAAGACTTGGTCGTCAAGAGTTTTAAGGAAAAGGGAAAGACCCTGCGTATTGCCAATGCAGGCGTCGATGGTCAATGTAGCTTCGGTCATATCCTGATGTTCGACAATTGGGCGCCCACCGTTCCCAAGTTGAAGACGAAATATGTACTGGTCTATGCCGGTGTAAACGATTTCTATTGGCAGGGGGGCGACCACCCCGATGACCCGCAAGGCTGGTTTCATACCATCGAGAAGAATTCTATTGTCTACCATGTCTTTCGAACGATTCGCGGCATGCTCAGGGTACGCTACGACTATACGCTGCTAGGCCACGTCCGTGTTGACTTGGCAAAGAAGAACTGGACCGACAAGGCGAGCCGTAGTGACTACGCGACGCTCATGGAAAAGCGTCGTGTTGCATATCACCGGCGACTCGTTAGCCTGGCCAAGCGAATCAAAACCCTTGGTGCCCAACCCATTTTCGTATCACAGGTTTTTAGTGCCTATTACCGGGATGGGGGAAAGATCACCGGGCTAGACGAAGAGATCAAATACGAAGGTCATATTGTCAATGGCGTAGATGTCTACCATATGTTCGGCATTCTCAATGAAACGATGATGGATGCCTGTAAGGCATCGGGTGGTGTCTGTATTGACTTGGCGAGTGAAATCGATTTCAAACCCTCCGATTTCTACGATTACGTGCATCCCAACAATCAAGGCACACAAAAGCTCGCCGACTATTTTACGCGAAAGCTAACGCCGATCTTCTGAGCGTCGCAATTTAGGCCGGAGTGCACTGACTCTTGAATAAGTCGCAGGTCATGCCAGTGGGGCAAGGGATAAGGAAGGTGCAGGTGAAGGAACAAATCTTGTGGTCACCTGCCAGTAAATTGCCGCATTCCGGAATGGTTCCAAAACCGGCAGCAGGACAATCCGCATTCGTTTCGCAGAATTTCGTACAGAAACCGACAGTGCCGAGGTCTACGCAAACCAACTCATCTGCGCAGACGTATCCCGTGCCGCACGCCTCAGCATAGTTTGAGATACTCCCACAAGAACATCGGTCACCCGGAACGGCTTGAGCCTCCACACATCCGTATGATTGGTCATATCCATCCGTTGTGCATACCTGCTGGCAATTCATAGTCGACCAACCGCTGGCATCACATGCTGTGATCGAATCGTTACCAGCACAACGGATGCCTTCTGACCCAACGCATTTGCCGTCGCATACGTTTTGGTCTGCCGAACAACATCTGTGGGTATCTGTATTGCAGGGCCCAAAGCCCGCGCAGTCGGCGTCGTTCACACATCCGCTTCGGCAAACCTGGTCGGCGCTGTCACAATAGGTGCCCTTCGTGCAACACGTAGAACCGCAGAGTTGGTCCGGCGCGGTACAACAGGTATGGGTTGCAATGATACAATTGCCTTCCGTTCCACAGTCGCCATCCGTAGCACATCCGGGTTTGCACTTTCCGTCTAGAAGATCGCAGTACGTCTGTATTTCGCAGGCGATATTCTTGCGACAGTCGCCGTCTTGCTCCACGCAGCGTCCGCTCGAACACTGTGCTACGCACGAGTTGTTGCAGGAGCCGCAGTGGGCCGGGGCGGTTAGCAGGTCAACGCATTGGTCGCCGCAATGCACATCGCCACCCTGACAGTTTGTTGTGTTGGGGTTCTCGATGGTGGGCGGTGGAGAATCACTGCAGGCGATGAAGTGCCCGACGAGGAACGCAGGAAGGAAGGCTTTGCAAAGGGTCTTCATGGTCCAAACTTCTCCTCGGTCCTGCGTGTCGACACACTGTCTGGAATATAGGCCTAGCGCGCTCATGCGAGGGCAGCAAGCGACATGGCGTTTCAATGCAACTTCGTAATCCTCGCGCCGGAGGTACGCATGGACTATATCCTCAGCATGGTTTCGTTTGTCGCAGAGCTAGTTTCCTTGGCCAGAACATTAAAAAGGGGAATAGCGGTGCCCTGCGTCATGTGTCTTCTTTGCAGTTTCATACTCGTGGCATGCCATAGTTCTCCCGCCCAGAACCATGCCGAGACACTATGCGCTATTGACTCGGCAATGCCGGATGCGATGGCGTCACCCTGTTCGAAGAGGGTGGCCATTCAGGCCAACGGATTTATCGAATTGAATGTCAACGTTGTTACGGTAACGGGCCAGCTGACGAAGAACGGTCAAGTATTGGCAAACCACGTGGCGACAACCGAGAAGGATGGTCGTGGCTACATTCGTTTTGTGGGCGCTGGCGGCAGTGCGCTCAACAATAGCCAGCTAACAAATACGGGTGACGCCACGTTTTCCGCGGCGATCGCTGAAGGCCACTACGATGTCTACTATCAACCAGCCACAACTTGCGTCGAGGGTTTCACGCTTCCGTGCCAGAATCGTCTTTTGCTGAAGAATCTGGACGTGAGTGCAGATGGGTATCTCGACCTCAATGTAGAGGTAGTTGATGTTTCCGGTCGGCTAACCAAGAATGAGCAGAACCTCGCCGATCTGTCGATTGCCAGCGATGACAATGCTCGGGGGTATATCGAATTTGTTGGAGATGATGGCAGCATACTTCGAAATGTTCGACTCTCAAAATCGGGTGACGCGACTTTCAGTACGTCGATTTTCGTGGGCGACTACGATATCTACTATCAGCCGTCAAACCGTTGCACCACCGACTATGGCCTGCCTTGCCAGCGAATATTGCTCAGGGGTTGCGGTAGAGAGACGGAGGCCGGGCAGTAGGGGCAATCGGCTTTCCGGTCGTCGGCTATCGGTCGTCGGCAAATCGGTTATCGGTTATCGGTTATCGGCAAATCGGTTGTCGGTCATCGGCGAATCGGTCATCGGCGAATCGGTTATCGGTTATCGGCCGTCTGTCATCGGCGAATCGGCAGTCGGCGAATCGGCAGT
>Ga0257122_1000929_pt1 | contig 22999 bp, 18 predicted proteins | sample SI106_120metaG_FD_190146 | JGI IMG/M metagenome (GOLD analysis project Ga0257122, IMG submission 190146) | Marine microbial communities from Saanich Inlet, British Columbia, Canada - SI106_120 | ecosystem: Environmental > Aquatic > Marine > Inlet | place: Canada: British Columbia | collected... | reverse complement strand
CACGGCCCGATGGTTCTCTTCTGTCAGATGGGCCGCCAACTGAGTGACCCCAGTCAGATGAATTTCGCCTCTTTCTACCATCTCAAAGACCAGCGGATATGCCCGTGCCGTGCGGGCCGCTCGGATCCGCTTGGAGACCATTGCTTCCGACATGTGGAAGTATTTGAGGCACCAAGCGAACATCGATCCGCAGGCATCCTCGGCCCATAGGTTTCGACGGTCGATTTCGTCGATGCACCGCAAGAGGTCGGCAGTGGTTTGACGATCATTGGCAACCAAAGCCGCAAATCGTTGGCGCAACGCATGGTCATCTAGACGGGGTAGAGAGCGTGATGTCTTTAGCATAAGAAAAACATAGCACACGTTTTTTGAGGGCCTGTCGTCGAGCACCTGCGTCTCCGCCTGCAGGCATGCATTGCCGGCAGTACACGGATAGCGTTCGCGCTTTTGCCGCTCGCGTGATTCAAAAGTGATTCGGGTACGAGAACGTCCGGTGCAGGCGACACTGCGGACCCGAAAAGTCGTCACGCCGTGAGCAGGCTCGTCCTGGGTGCCATTCGCGTAGCGGATGGTGCCGAACTCACGGCGCAAAATGAAGAAGAGTTCAAGTATTCCCAACGCTCAAAGCCGCGCGACCACCAAACACCGTTCGATACCACCTGCAAATTCGGAACACAAATTGCTTTTCCCGTTTTAGCCCATACGGTCGGCATCTTCAGCAACATGAAAGTTAAGCGAAGCTGAAGAGTGTCCAACCGCGCTAGGTCCGAAGAGTATGACCTCCTCCATTCTAAGACGCGCCTCACGTGCGCTGCCGTTCGCTTCTAGCACCAGTCTTCGCTCTAGGCCCTGAGCATGTCATCGTGCAATCAGCCTGCTTGACCGACCGAGATGCTCTGACTTTCTCCGAAAAGCTTGTGTTGAACGGATAGACGTCACGACGTTCGACGTCACGACGTTCGACGTCACAACGTTTGGCGTCACAACGTTTGGCGTCACAACGTTCCACGCCACAACCTCTATCTGTTCAATATTACTCTTTTTGGAAAGAGTCGGCTCATCTCGAACGTTTGAATGGTTCGGCGCCACTCGGCACTACTTGCCAATCAACTTCATCAGATCGGTCTTCTTGATCCCTTCTTTGCGCCTATAGGCTGCCAATTCGGCTTTCTTCTTTGCGCCTTGCTCGGCCAGGAATCGTTGCCAGTTCCTTTTGTACGGTCGGAGCGCTTTGACCAGCGCGCGCGCGACCAGGAGATTGCGGTACCATTTCTTGTCGGCAGGAACGACAACCCAGGGGGCGTCGTCCTTATCGCAGCGCGTGATAGCGTCTTCGTAAGCGCGGGTATAGGCATCCCAATGGCCCCGCTCTTTCCAGTCGCCAACATTCAGTTTCCAGGCTTTTGTGGGATCCTGCTCGCGCTCCAGAAGGCGTTCTGTTTGTTCCTCGAGCGAAATATGTAAGAAGACCTTGATGATGATGGTGCTATTTTCCGCGAGCATCGATTCGAATTCGTTGATCTGCTCGTAGCGCTTTTTCCAAATCGCCTTGGCCGTGAGTTCGTGAACGCGTACCACCAATACGTCTTCGTAGTGCGACCGGTTGAATACAGCGACAGTACCTTTGGCGGGGCTATGTTGGTGCACACGCCAAAGGTAGTCATGGCGCAGTTCGTCTTCCGTTGGCACGCCGAATGATGAGATATCGACCCCGCGCGGGTTGAGGTATCCCAATACGCGCTTGATCGTTCCGTCCTTGCCGGCCGTGTCGCGTCCTTGAAGAACCAAGAGCACGCTGTGGCTTCGCGCGCCCCAAAGCAGTTCTTGGAGTTCGAATAGTTCTTCCCCGAGTTGTTGAAATTCTGCCTCTGCCTCTTCTCGGCAGACGGATTTAGGGGGCGTGGTGGAGACTTTTGACAGCTTGAGTTTTGCCATGATTCCTTCTCGTCTTTTCTTCACTTGGAGCTGGTGAGACTAACGCAGATCGCCCGCGCCGATCTACTTTCGTCGTTTGGCCCCCCGAATGGGGGTTGCGGCGATAGGGTCTTCTGGCCACGCGTGTTTGGGGTAGCGCCGCCGCAGTTCCTTGCGCACGTCGTGGTAGGTATTCCGCCAGAAACTCCCTAGATCGCCCGTCACTTGGGCGGGGCGATAGTTCGGGGCTAGCAGGTGCAGGAGCACGTTCTGCCGGCCATTGGCGACCGTGGGCGTTTTCTCAAGTCCGAACATCTCTTGCAGCCTAACGGCCAAAATCGGCGCCTGGCCGTCGGCACCGTACTCGAGTCGAATTCTACTTTGGCTGGGGACCGTTAGGTGGGTGGGGCAGTAGGTCTCGAGGTGCTTTTGTTGTTGATAGTCCAGTTTGCCATTTAGCCACGCGACAAGGTTTTCCGCCTTCAGCTGTTGAAAGCTCACTTTTCCCTCGCATAGTGAGGGTAGAAGCTCGATCAACGCTTTGCGTCCCATTTCAGGTAAGGAAAGCTCGGGCATCCAAGTTCGAAGGCTTTGGTAGCGGTTGAGCCATTCCGTGGCGCCGGCATCGAAGTTCAGCGCCGCTTCGAGGTCGTCCGCGGCGGCTTTCGCGAGCACTGTCGCGGCTTGGTCTGCATTGGGGCTGCATCGCTTTTCCTCGATAACCAAGTCAAGGTAGCGGTGTTGCAGAGAGGCGACCACGCGCTTCTCTGCCGGGTCAAATGTGAGCTTCTCTTCGGTTGTACAAGGGATCGCATCTCTTTGAATTTCGCTCGCGAGGCGCACAATCGTTTCACGTCCTGAACCGCCGAGCTTGAGGGCGAGAAAGAAGGGGGCTTCGCGAACCATGCTCTCGTCGCCGAGAACCACCCCATGATTTCCAACCATCAGCCCCTGGTTGCTACCCTCCTGGCGTCTTTTTACGAGCCGATCGGGGTAGGTCGCAAAAAGTAACTCGAGAAGGTCTTCTCGATTGAGCTTGGCCCTGGCTTTGACGTTGGCATTGGGCTTGGGCCGACCCAGCTTATTGACGATAAGACCATTGAGTTGTTTGCGGACCTTCCTCAGAGCTTGCGCCGCATTCTTATCCAGGCCAAGGCGTCGCAAGGTGGTTGGGTCGAAACCTCTTTCTTCGGCTTCGGCGAGGAGCTCCAAGCGGTGCATCACGTCGCAGGGACCGGTTCCGTGATGGGCCCCTCCTGACTGCGCATGCGAATCTGCAGTCGAAAATCGGCTCGACAGCAAAATATCACGTTCCCCGAGGAGTGCCGCGGTGGTGGTGGCCATGTCAACGAGCGCTCTTTCTTGGCCAGAAACAAGCATATGAGCCAAGCGGGGATTCAACGGAATGGACAAGAGTTGTCGCCCCAGCGAGGTGATCTTCGTTCTTTCGAGTTCGCTTTCCTGCCCCGCGGTTTCTTCGAGCGCACCCAGGCGTATCAGTAATCTTTGGGCAGCGGCAACGGCGCCTTCTATGGGCGCCTCAAACCATTCGAATTCGAGTGGGCTTGTGCCCCAGGCCGCGATTTCGAGAACGGTGCTGCACAGATCGATTCGGCGAATTTCGGGTTGGAGATGCCGAGGCAATGAGACCTGTTCCTCTTCTGTCCACAAACGGTAGGCAGCCCCGTCTTGCGTACGGGCCGCGCGGCCTGCGCGTTGATCGGCCGACGAAAGGGGAATGCGTTCTGTGAGCAGATGGTCAAAGCCGCGCCGTGCGTCGTGTCGCAGTACGCGGGCCAATCCACTGTCCACGACCACGGTGACGTCTTCAATCGTGAGCGATGTTTCGGCGATGTTGGTGCTAAGGATGATTCGTCGCCGCTCGCCTCGCTTTAAGGCTTGATCTTGCGCGTCGTTGGAAATATTGCCGTGTAAAACGACGATTTCCGTATCCTGACAGTGCCCTCCCTTATTGAGGGCTTCCCTGACGCGGAGGATTTCCCGCGCGCCTGGAAGGAACACCAGGATATTCCCCTCGCGAGAGTCTGTTTTTAGGGCGCGCTCGATGGTTTCGGCACAGGTTTGGTTGAGGGGTTTCGTCGGTTTGCGTTTGAGGTACGAGGTGGTCAATGCATGTTTTCGTCCCTCCGCGTGAAGCACCGGGCAGTCGCCCAAATAGCGGGCGATCTGTGCGGGATCCAGGGTAGCGGACATGACGATAATTCGCAGATCGGGGCGCAGGCTCCGTTGAATTTCCCGAAGCAATGCCAGCCCGAGATCGCTTTGAATGCTGCGTAGATGAAATTCGTCGAGGATGACGACATCCACGCCACCCAATTCGGGATCTCGCTGAATCTGACGGGTCAGCAACGCTTCGGTGAGTACCAGTATTCTGGTTCGCTCGTTGAATCTTCGCTCAAAGCGGATCTGATAGCCGACCTGTTCGCCGAGTTGCCACTTCTGCTCCGTGGCGATCCGCGAAGCTGCGGCCCGGGCGGCGATCCGACGCGGCTGCAGCAGCAGGATGCGACCGGCGATGCTCCCAGACGCCAATAGTGCGGGAGGAAGGCGCGTCGTCTTGCCGGCGCCGGGCGGTGCGGTCAAAACCAGGGATGAATTGCGCCTGAGGCTTTCGAGCAATTCGGGGAGGAGATCGTCTATGGGAAGGCGTTGCATGGTCAGCGGCGTTGAGCGCCATCCATCCTACCAGTAAAATAGTTGCTGCCGGACCCTTTTTGCACTCTGCTATGGATCGGACTAAGGCTCGGTTATTATAGCAGCATTCGCTGTTATGCTACTGAGAGTACGTTGTGATCTAAAACACGGCTGTTTTTCTTCGATGTGGGATAATAAGAAGACATGCACCCCAAAACTGTCGCTCGCGTCTTAGCCTTATCGATCATTCTATCTGCGCCTTTGGCCCAAGCTGATTGGCTGGTGGACTCCATTCTCACCGGCGGTCAAGGAATGCCGACGGCCCCACCGGGAACCCCCGGGGGCGCCGAGAGTTCAGGGTTTTCAGGATCGGCCGGTGGCGGCGTCCTCTTCGAACAGATCAACGAAGATTTTTTCACCACGCTGGAATTCAGCACCGAATTGTCTATCGGGCCGGTTAGCTTGGGCGTTTGGGTGCCGTTGCGCTTTCGCGTCATCGATAGCGATCCTCAGAACGGCAGCGTACTTCGTAAAGAAGACTGGGACGAAATCTCCGACTACGCACGTCTGTTACGATTCGTTGAAGTCAATGTCGGCGGCGATACGTGGCGCTTTCGGGGTCGCGCAGGGTCTCTAGACAATGAAAGCATCGGGCACGGAACCATTCTCGCCGGTTACTACAACAGTCTCGATCGTAACCACTATCAGGCGGGTATCGCTCTCAGCACTGCATTCAAATTTGGTGGTGTTCAATTCATGCTCGACAATTTTCTTGCTCCGGAGATCTTCGGTGCAAGGGTCCATGTTCGGCCAACGTCATTTTTCACCGACAACGAATTTGCAAACCGCCTGGTATTGGGCGCGAGCTATGTAGCAGATACCAAAGCGCCTGTTTCGCTGATCAACACCAGTGCCGACCCCAATGTCTTTATTCCCCAAATAGATTCGACGCTCAATTATCAATATACCAATACCCAGGTGTTGAGCATCGCCGGCGTTGACTTGGAATATACGATATTGCGTAACTCTCTGATCGACCTTGTACCCTATGTCGATCTCAACTTCCTCATCGACAACGGCGCGGGCGGTTCCGGATCGGGAACGGGTTTCCATGTGGGCGTGTTCTTCAACATACGTATTCCCAGTCCCGTTGGTCCCACGCTTCTAACCCGCCTCGAATATCGCAGGCTGGGCGACGGCTATGCCCCGCGCTATATCGACAGCACCTACGAGGGCCAACGTGTTCAGTATGATCCCAGCCGTCCCGAGGTCGTTCCGCTGACAAAATTGGGCTGGCTCAGAACGCCGGAGATCAAGGGCGGAAATGGCTGGTTGGGGGAACTCTATCTCGACTTTGCCGGTTGGGTAAAAGTGGGTGGGACCTACGAGGATTTCGACGGCCCCGACAATGCAGCATTAACCCTGGCGCTGATCCTGCCGAAGATTCCTCGCGTAGAACTCGGAGGCCTTTTTACCCGCCGGGGATTTGATGGATTTTCCGACCTTTTCGATCTGCATGGCGCGCTGCTCACCGCCTTTGCCCGTGCGCGCGTGTGGGGGCCACTTATGGTCGTCGCTGAGTACGAGCGAACCTGGGCTCGAGATCCGGCGACGGGGCATTATAAGGCGGACGATAGTTGGAACGCGGGTGTGCAACTTTCCTTCGAATTCTAGGCTTTTGGTTTTCGGTTTTCGGTCCTCGGATTTCGGTCCTCGGATTTCGGTCCTCGGATTTCGGTCTTGGGCTTTCGGCTTTCGGCTTTCCTTTGGCGCCGAGTTTGTCTACACTGCGCGCCGATGTGGGATCTGCAGACAATCTTGATCTACGCGCTCTTCGGGGCTCTCGGTAGTTATCTACTCTCTGCTGTCGTTACCCTGCTACGCCCGGCCATCGGTCGTTACATTCTATTCGTCGGTGCTGCGATTCACTTCATCGCGATGGTGGGGCGGGGAATTGGCATCGGCTTCTTCCCGCTGACCAACAAGCTGGAATCCTTTTCGGCTGCGTCGTTGGCCGTTGCCATCGTCGCTCTCATCACGTGGCGCAAGAACCGGCTCTTTACGCTTCCGCTACTATTGTTGGCTGCTATTTCGCTTTATGGGGCGTTGCATTTTCCGTGGGAACTCTCTTTCCCACCCCCTCTGATGTATACCATTTGGTATCCGTTGCACGTTCCGCTGTCGTTTTTCTCCTACGCACTTTGGGCGGCAGCAGCCGTGGCAGGGGTCTGTTTCTTCTTCGACCGGGAACAAAGTTGGTTGAGATTGATCGACCGCTTGGCACTCTACGGTTTTGGCCTGTGGACCCTTTCCATGATCTGCGGAGGTATTTGGGGTGTCCTCGCCTGGGGTGCATACTTCATGTGGGATCCGAAAGTCATCTGGTCTGCCATTCTCTGGTTTCACTACGCTTCGTTCATCCATGTCCGACTGACGCCTTCGCTTCACCATCGACATTGGGTGCGGCCGGTACTTGCCATCCTGGGCTTCACTTTTGTGTTTGTCGCCTACGTCGGCACCTCGTTTTTCTTCGGCAGGTCCAGCCATGCATTCTGAGCGAAAGACCGGCCTTTCACGCGTGCTATTTTCCCAAGGCCTTGGTGTCTTCTGTGGTCTAGCCACCGTGTTGCTATTGGCGGTTGGGTCTGTGGTATTGGCCTGGGGCGATGACGGTCGCTCCATCCAAATGGACGACTTTCGCGTTTTCTTCGAGCAGCCTGCGTTACGGCATTCTTGGTTCTACTTGCTGGTCTTGGTCTTGGGGCTCTACGCTCTGAATACATTCCTTTGTACATTTGAAAACGTCCTTCGCCGTTGGAGAAACAACAACCGTCGCCCTTCGGCCTACGCGGCAGCCGTAATGCATGTTGGTTTTCTCGTCGCGCTTCTGGCGCATTTGGTGGGCGGGCTTTTTAGCCACGAAACTCAGCCAGCGATGATTAGCAACGCATGGTCACCTTTGACGGAAGGTGTTGAGCTTCGGGTGCTAAAGGTGCGCACGGTAAATCACGAAAACGGAAATACCAAACAGGTCTACATCGATACTGAATTGCGCCGCGGGAAGGAGGATCCCGTTGAGAAGGTAGAAATCTCCTACAATCAACCCATCAGCTGGGGTTGGGGGAGTGACCTCTTCATTTTGGCAGGACTTCGCAAACGAGAGGTCGCCGAAATCACATCGGGCAAGGCCCGCTGTGCCGCCTCATTGGGGCAAAAATGCGTCATCGCCGGTCGAACGCTGCAGGTCCTGGGGCTTCATCATTCGGGGCATTGGGGCAAAACCCCGATGGCGGTGGTCCGTGATCTTGCCACCACAGACAACTCTTTCTTTCTCATGGCCGGCAAAGAACATGCTTTGCCCGGTGGCGGAAAGGTTAAACTCGCGGGTCTATCCGATTCTCCACTGGTTATTCTTCGCCGCCGCCATGCGCCGGGAACGCCCTGGGCCTTGGTGGCTAGTATTATCATGGCTTTGGGTATTGTTATGTTTGGTCGTCGTTGGTGGAACTAGAGTGAGACTTCGACTGTAAAGACAGAGCGCCAATGGTTGCGTCGACCAAACGCAAGGCGGCAATCGCCATGGCACCAGGTAGCGGCGCCATATAGCCACCCACCATCATGACCCAGCCCGCAATTTCGATGGCGGCGAAGGGCATGCTGGGGCGTAGTGCACCTGCATATCGCTGCCCGCTTCCCGCTCCCAAGAATAATCCGGCGGCGAATGCCCAGGTGGGCTTCTTCTGTTGCCGTTGGCTCTTTTGTAGCGTCGCAGGATGCCGATATGGCGAACCGTCACTCTTCTCTTCAAAGCGGTGGGCTTCGTCATCAAAGTCGTCGTCGTCGTCGTCGTCGTGGGGGCCGTCACCTTGAATGGAAGCCTCGCGGAATGCTTCGATCAATTCGCCGGCACGCTCAGCATCACTACTAGGGACCATGATACGGGGCTCCACGTAGGTGCCAACGAGGCCGAGCATTTGACGGTGTTCATCGCCCTGGACGTAGCAATAGATGTCGTGGCTTTCCAGGAATCCCTTGAGCAGCGGTCCTTCAATGCTGCTATTGCAGATCGCCACCACTACGAGCTTATCTTCCACCGGTCTTTTATCGGTTGGGTCGGCGTGTGGATCGCCTGGTGGATCGCCTGGTGGATCGTTTGGGGCCATACCCTCATTGTGGGCGATTCGCTCTACCGAGGCAAGTCACGTACGAATCGATAGAGTTGAGCTGGTTTTGAGGCCGTGGCGCGCTTGCCGGCGCAGTCCTCAATAATGCCATCGGCCATCATACGATTGAATCGACGTCGGAAATTACCGCGGTCGTAGCTTTGACCTTTGATGATTTCGTAGGCATTTCTCAGTTCCGTAATGGTAAATGTCTCGGGGACGAGTTCAAAGGCGATAGGGGTGTAGTCGATTTTGCCGCGAATTCTCTTGAGTGCCAGGTCGACGATATCTTGATGGTCAAACGCCAAGGGTAGATGACCCAGTTTCTGTAGTTCAAACCACCCGGCATCCGCGGCATCGCTTCCCGCATGCACGTTTCCGGCTAGGTCCGGGCGAATCAGCGCGTAGTAGGCGACGGTAACGACCCGCATGCGCGGATCACGATGTGCTTTGCCAAACGTATAGAGTTGTTCGAGGAAGAGGGACTGACCCTGAAGGTTTGTCTCTTCCCTTAACTCTCGGATCGCGGCTTGGTCTAAGTCTTCACCTTGGTCTTTGACGCTATCTCCAACCCGTACAAATCCACCGGGCAGCGCCCAGCGGTCGCGGAAGGGCGCCGCCTTGCGACGAATGAGCAATAGCGAGAGTTTGTTGTCGAGTAGCGTGAAGATGACCAAATCGACGGTAACCGCAGGGCGCGAATAATCGAGTTCAGAGTACTTTCCCGCTTGAGTCATCGACTATGGCTTATAGCATGGAGTGAAGTTCAAGTCAGGGGGGCCAGCATTGGCCCCCTGCGCCAGTCGCCCCCTATGGAGCGAAGAACCCAGCCTGATGACCCGGCTGAACCAACCCTTGACTGGCACGAATAGCTGATTGGCTCACCATTTGAAATGCGCGACGAAGGGTCGATGCCGTGGCGTTCTTCAGCACTTCGACGCAGCCGTCTGGAACCCCCATGCTCTTGGCGACGCCTTTAAAGTCCGCGTCATTTCCCACCCCGACAAAGGCGAGCACGAATTGCTCGGAAGCGAGTAGGTCGCGGCTGATCTTCGCGCAATCGGCGGCGCGCCTGCTGGAGCCGACATCTTCGCCGTCGGTAATGACAACCACGACGGACCTGCAGGGGGTTCCACTATCTCTGAGCTGCTGTGCATAGGCTACGTTACTGGCTAGAGCATCGCACCAGGTATCATACAGACGCGTCGTTCCTCTGCTTTGATAATTCGATTTATCCAAGGCCACCGCATCTTCCAGGGGAAGGTAGGCATGTAGAACGGTTTCCTCGTGATTGAAGATCCATTGCGCGAGCAGAATCGAGTCCGATTCGTTGCTTTTGCGGAAGGCCTCAAGCAGTTGATTTTGTCCGTCGCGTACCGCTTGTTCCAAGCTGCGGCCAGCGATACTTGAGGAGGCGTCGAGCAATACGGTGATGAGAGTGATATCGGATGCTTCGATATCCTCACTGTCCATACCTGCGGCACCTGCGACAACCACTTGGCCCAGGTGTCCGGTGAGTAGGGTTGAGGTTTGGTTGCTGATCGTTCCGGCGCCTAGGGCGCCAGCGAAAAGGTTGTTTAGATTTGCTTTGCTATGCGGCATTTTGTACTCCTTTGCTCTTGTATCCTGTGGCGGCAGCACCCGTCGTCGGGCTTCTCCGGGCTCTACAGGATTGCGTCATCGGTCTTGACGATATGCATTCCCGCTCGTCGAAACGTGTCTATGGCCTCGTCCGCAATGCGCGGGAAATCGAGCGAGGGTGGGAGGGGATCAATCGGTGGCGCTGGCACCGGACTCATCGCATCTTCAAGAATATAGACTTTGTCGGCCAGCGAAGGGTCCGTGGCTTGAATATGGTCTCGGATATCGTTGAGAGTGGAGAGTACGCAGTGAGATTTCGCCTGCCCGAAGATATAGACGCGGTCATAGTCCATCAGAAGTTTGAAGAACGGTGCGTTGAAAGACCCCACAACCTGATTTCCCAACTCGCGTACCTCGGGAGATAGTACCGAGTAGTTCTCCGTCATCGCGTGCGTACCCTTTGTTTCGAAATGCATTTGGTGCATTCGCGTTAAACTATGAAAGATCGCGCATTCCATGAGGGCGGGTACCAGGGCGTGGCTCACGCCGCCGAGGAGCGTATGGTAGGGCCAAATGGTCAGCACGTATTTGCCATCCTTTTCGAGTGCCTTGCAGTATTCGAGGCATTCTTTTGGATGGGCGATGGGTTTGTATTTTCCGCTGCGTACATCTTCATAAGTGATGGGCGTGAGCGGCGCGGGATGTTTGCCTTCAATATCGGTCCACCAGGCAGGATGGAAGATCTGAAAGAGACGATGCGTATCCATTGAGAAATGAAGACCGGATATCTTATCCAAGTTGCGATAGATCCAGCCAATAGTTCGTTGAGTATCTTCCACGGCGCCGGGGACGAAAAGGCTCGCTCCTGGCACGCAGAACCCCACCTGGCAATCGATGCCGAATGCCGCGATGCGAAACTTATCCTGGCCGGCGGGTTTGATCTGATGGCGCAGGCGGTAATCGAGTGCGGTTTCGGCGACGAGGGCCGCTCTTTCGATATATGCTTCCCCCACGCGGTGTGCTTCATAGAATTTTGGAATAGGTAGTGACATTGCTTCCTCCTTATTTCGCCCCTTGCGGAGCGACGAGTGTGAGTTGGGTAATTTCTTTTGTGGAAACGAGGTAGACAGAACCGTTGGGGCCGGGAAGGAGTTCCAAATCCTCGGCCATGAAAGGCGCGCTGTCGGCAAAGATGAACGATTCCACGAGTTGACCTGACACTCGGTCGACCTCAAGGCTGATCAATCCATCGGAACTGGTGGTTAGGATGCGGCCCTGGTGCAGGGTCTTTCCGCCGATATCCTGCAAGATGCGGTCGTTTTCTGGCGAGCCCGTGCGTTGAGCAATCAAATGCCCACCCGAGTCGATGAGGTACAGGGCGTGAGTCCGTTGGCCATTCGATTCCGTAGCCAGGCTAAAAAGAACGTTCTTTCCATCGAAACAAGCCTCGGCATCAACAACGCGTCCCTTTATCTGAGGGAGTGATACGTTGATGAGGCCGGGGCGGTCCGTACGAAAAACGAAGAAGAAGGAGAGCAATCCGGCGCGATAGAAGCCGAACCCTAGTTTCTCTCCGACTTGAAACCAGGTTTGACCGCTCAGAACCTGCCCAAGTCGTTTACCTGTTCGCTCTTCCGTAAGCCATTGGTCGTCGAGGTAATAGAGCCCCGCTGCATTGGTGGCAAAGACAGGGCGTCCAGCGAACGTCTCGGTGTTCTTTCTGCCCCTTACAGCTTCACCCTCCACACGAACCAGGAGACTCTCCTGGCCGACCCAGGTAGAAGAGCCGGCGATACCAAAGGAATGTTCCGGTAGAAGCCTTTCTTGCATCACAAGGCGACCATTTTCGCGACGTACTTCACCGCTGTCGTCGTATAGATATTTGAGGTTTCCTTGAATTCGCGCGCCGAAAATTCGCCCCTTTGTTTTGAAGATCGTCTGGGCCCGGCAGCTGCCGTGATAAGCGACGGCTTGTTGGACGACATTGACCGTGCCCTTTAACGCGCACGCTGGGCAGACAGCACGGGCATGTTCCAGCCCACAACTGCAGAGATGCCACCGTAGTTCCAATAGCTGGGCGGGGAAGATGCCTCGTTTTCCCTGGTCGAAGACAGCTGCGAACCAGTGCAAGAGATCGTCGGGGAGAATTTCAGCCATGACAGCCGACTTGGGACGTTTCACGGTTGGCCGCAAAATGCTCTGCATTGCTTCAGCGCGGCGCAACAGGGTGGGGTAGTCCGCGTGTACGCCACCATAGGGGTGTACATAGAGTAGACTGGAAAAGAGCAGCACAGAAAATGCGTACCAGTCGCTTTCTTCGCTGAAGAGAGGAGACGTCAAAAGGGACTTTCCGAAGAGCAGAGGGTCCAAGAATCGTTCATGCCCAACCGGGCAGGGGAAGTTGGCGAACTGCATGGAGTCTGCATCGATGAAAAAGGCGCGCCGGTCGGCATTGGCGTCAAATACGATGTTGGCATGATTGAGATCGCCGACGATCACGGAATGCTGATGAAGGTCCACGAGCGTAAGGTAGATCTGTCGAAAGAGAGCGGTTACTTCCTGGTTGGAGATCAGCCCTTCGCGCCATTTTCGTTGGGAAAGCCGTAGGAGGTCGGTGGCACCATTGATCAGTGGCATTGAAAAACCAATTAGGTGGCCGGATTTGTTGGTGACCAATTCGATCGGCGCAGCTACGTTCTTGGGCAGCCCTCGAGGGAACGCACGTAGTTTCTTGCGTTTGAGCGCCATAAGCAGTTGCTGTTGTTTCCTGTCCGCCGCGGGCAGGCCTTTGTCGATCGGATGAAAGATCTTCAATGCGTGGTTGCGATGGCGGTAGACTCTTGCCTCGCCCCCAACACCCAACAAGTTCCGATCGGTTACCGAAACTTCCTTACCGTTAAGCAGGACCTTCATCGCTTTTTCTCCTCGGTCGTAGACCGGCGCCTAATCAACGCGATGGTCGTGTCATCGAAGAGGGGGATGCCTGCAGCCGATATTTGGTTTAGCCTCTTTTGTAGTAAACTCGGATTGCGTTGATAGCGCTCCTGCTTTTCGAATGGACGTATCCCCTCAACAAGATCACTTCGGTTCAGTTCCTGACCGGCAGCCGCAATGAGGTCGGCGACACCGTCCGTGGCGATTAGAATGGAATCCAGCCTTTGCGATGGGGCGGAAAAGTAGATCTCAGGAACGAGGCTCTCAGGCCGTCGCGTGAGCTGATCGGGTATGAGGCCATACGCCAAATAATTGGGGGCATTTCCTTCGCCGGGCTCAAGGACTGTCACATGGCCATTGACCGAAAACAGGCCGTCCCCCAGACCGAAGATGATCGTTCTGTCTTCCGTGACAATGGCGACCATGAAGGTGAAGAGAAGATAGTCTCGAACGATCCCCGGCAGGTCAGCGAGTTGTGTTGAAAGCTGAAGCGCTAGCCGCCTGAGAAAATGCCCAAGGCCTTTGCTTAACGCGACGGGCAATCGTTCCAACGAAATATTGGCGGCATAAGTTGGAATGTGTCGCGCGAGCCACGCGGCGGCCAATCGTGCGCCGACTTCGCTGAACCTGCCGGCGGAGCAACCGTCGCAGACCACAGCAAGCACGAGTTCCTTCCGGCTTTCGACAAAGACTGCGTCTTGATTGTTCTTACCGATTCGGGCGTGCTCGCGGCCGAGTAAACTTCCAGCCGTTACGGCGAATCGGCTATCGAGCCCAGACGAGATCTCCAGCGAGGCGTCAGCCTGGGGCCACTTCTTCTTGTTGATGTTGGCAGAAAGAGTCATATGCACTTATTCTGACCGAGAAAAGAGTCATGTCAACTCTTTCTGTGGCGATTTTTATTAAGGTATGGATAATAAAGGTGAATAAGTTCATGGATGGCGAGCATTGGGAAGGATGGGGGGCAAGCGTTGCTTCGTTCGATTTCCTCATCGCCGATTTGGGGTATGCTCGGTCTCGATGCGAGAGTTCTCTCCATATAGTGTGTTGGATCGCCGGTGGTGTGGCGGGCTCTTGGTTTTGCTGCTTGTCTTTGCCACGGCCCAGCACGCATTCGCTGAGGGGCGAACACCGCGTTATTTGGTGCAGGCGATCGAGATCGAAGGCAATAGCAAGACCCAACGCTACGTGATCGATCGAGAACTTCTCGTTCGGCCGGGCATGGAACTCTCGGTAGATGATCCCCTCTTCGAACTCTCGCGCTTTCAAGTGCTCGCTTTGGGTTTTTTCTCCGACGTACAACTGCGGTTCAAGCGGGGCAGTCGTCGTGGCCAAGTCATATTGGTCGTCATGGTTCGCGAACGCGGGACGATCGTACTTACCGATATCTTCTTTGGCTCCAGCGAAGCGACGGATGCGTGGGGCGGATTTGGTTTGGTTGAAAAGAACTTCCTCGGCAGAGGCATAAGTCTCGAGGGAGCGTTTGTCATTGGGGCAGACCCCGAGGTGGAACGCGGCACCCTGCAGCAGGCCTATCTTTTACATTTTATCATCCCCAGACTTTTCGGCAGTTCGGTTGAAATCAATGCGTCGTTCAACTTTCTCGACGGGAGTGACTTCTTCCGGAGGAAGGGACTCGAGAGTAATTCTGACCCGGCTGACTTTCTTTCTATTCGGTATCGCCGCATAGGTGGTGCGCTGGGCGTCGGTTTTGCTATTCATCGGTTTGCTCGGCTTTTGGTGGACTACCGGCTCGAAGGCGTGCGAGCCGAGCTTCCGATTGGGGCGGTCAACTATCAGCCTAACGGCCAAGCCGTGCCCATCGATTTTGGTATTCCCAATGGCGACAGCTGGTTGACCACGCTAGCCATAACGCTGCTCCGCGACACACGCTCTGATCCCGTTGTGCCGAGTGCTGGCAGTATGGTTTCCGTTAAGGCGGAACTGGCGACGAAACTTCTAGGTGGTCACTACGAATATCTCAAGCTCAGCGCCAACTATCGTCATTATTTTCCACTATCCTGGGGGCATATATTTTCTACGCAAGTTGCCGGCGGTGTGATCTTTGGCGACCCGCCCTTCTTTGAGCGTTTCTTTGTCGGCGATTTCAACGATCTCCTGCCGAGCCGCGCTCTCGGTCTCAATTTTTCCACGCGTCCGAGCCATGATATTTTTGGGACATCGATCGACTCCAAACGGTACGAGGAATTCGCGCTGCGCACCTCGGTCGAATACATCATTCCCTGGTTCAGAGGGGGCAAATGGGCCTACTCCGGAGATTTCTTTCTCAACGTTGGGATCATCTTCATGACCTCACGAGACGAACTTCGTTACCGTGATAGGTCGCTAGCAGAGTCTATTCCCGTCGACCTCACGGTTGATGCAGGGTTGAGGCTCGATACCCGCATTGGCATCTTTCGGCTTTCCATCGGCAACGCGCTGGGGCGGATTCGTTTCTAATGGTCGGCCCCTTCCGACATAGGGCGAAGACTTGCCACGCGTTAGCGGGTCTTATCTTCTGCTTGGGCTTAATCATCGGCCAGCTTTGCGTTGCACGATCGGTTGCGGCTCAAACGGTCGTTACTAAACGCGGTCTTTTCGAAGAACGAGACGGCCAGCTCACAGCAACCGTTGGCTTTCGCGAGATGTTCAGCGAGAAATTGAAAAAACGATTACGCAGCGGGTTTGCCAGCTCTGTGGTGATGCGAGTCTTTCTCTACCCCAAATCAGGGGGAGCTCCAATGGCAACCACGGCGCGTACGCTGCGAGCCGTCTATGACCTCTGGGACGAAAAATATCTCTTGTCTGTCGAAGAAAGGGGAAAAACGTACCACCAGGAATTTCGTGAAGAAAAAGACCTCGTAGATCGCCTGACGAGCTTCTGGCGGCTACCGTTGGTTCCCATCGGGAAAATATCGAAGAAGAGCATGTATTTTGTCGCTGCAATCGTCGAAGTAAATCCGATGCAGCCCGAGGTACTCGCGGAGGTTCGACGTTGGTTACGCACGCCCTATCGTCGGCACAGCCAGATGGGAGGAGAGAGTTTCTTCGGTTCTTTTGTGAGCATCTTCATCAACAATAAGATTCGGCGCGCTGAAAGAACCTTCAAGGTGCGCACCCAGCTTTTCTATCGACCATGAGCCGCTTCGAACTAAAGGTGGTCGGGGCTCTGGTACTGATCGCAATCATTCCCTTGGTTGCATCGGTCATCCTTGTCGGGCAGGTGATCAAGGTCTCCGATAGTGTCACTGAGGGGCGGAACAAACGAATGTTGGCTCCGTTGAAAGACGCCGCCGACGCCTATCGGACTCTCTTCGCCGCGACCAAAAGGGGGTTTCGGTTGGAAGCGCAGCTGATCGCTCTCGACCCCGATCTGCGTGTCGCCGCCGAACATCAAGACGGTCTGCGGTTGCGCAAACGCCTGAAGCGTCTCGTCGAGGGCGTGGATGAATTGGGTCGTGTGGTGGTGCGTAATAAAGACGCGAAGGAGCTTATACGCATCGATCGGAGTGATATTTTCCCTGCGGCAAAATACCGAGATCTGGTACTGACGCTACCCCTCGGTACGGGGGCCAAGCTAGAGTTTACCTTTTACACGGCGAACGCCCCCTTTGATCAGTTTCAGGCTCTCGATCGCGCCCAACGACTCAGTGTGAATATCGATCGCTTGCGAGGCGAGCTGGCTAACTCCTATCGCGTCGCATTTTTCGTGATGTTCGCCGCCGTGCTGCTCATCGCCACCGGCCTGGGTATCTTCATCGCCCGCCGAACCACACGCCGAGTGAGCAATCTCGCTAGCGCTACACGTCGGGTAGCTGGTGGCCATTTGGATATTCGCGTGGAACCGAAAGGAAGTGACGAAATCGGGGTACTCGAGGAGGCTTTCAATGACATGGTCTCCCAGCTACGCGATAGCCAAGACCGTATTACCTATCTGGAAAAGATCGGTGCTTGGCAGGAAATCGCACGTCGCTTGGCCCACGAGATTAAAAACCCGCTCACGCCCATCCAGCTCGCTATCCAGCAGGTTCATAAAGGATATAAGGGCGATGACGATAAATTTGGCCGTCAGCTCAACGATGCCCGGGATATTATTACGGAAGAGGTGGATGGCCTGCGACGACTGGTTCATGCGTTTTCTGCCTTTGCAAAATTGCCCACCGTACGGCCCGAGAACCTTGAGTTCAATGCCGTTGTAGACGACTTTATCAAGAGTCACGGTGAGTTGGCGGAAAAGGGCGGCCTTCAGTGGACCCCGATGACCGAGCACTGTGTGGTGTCCGTCGACCGCATGATGATGAAACAACTGCTTTTTAACCTGGTGGAGAACGCGGTGCAGGCGGCCGAAGGCGTCGGGCAGACCACTCTTGTGGTTGTCTTGACGGCGATTATCGACCGGGCGCGTGGGTCTCTCGTGGTGGAACTCGCGGATAATGGGCCGGGAATTGCTAGAGAAACCGCACCTCGGGTCTTCGATCCCTACTATACGACCAAAGACGAGGGTACCGGCTTGGGGTTGGCGATCGTCAAGAAGATCATTTTGGAGCACGGCGGCACCGTCGACGTCGAATCGCCGCCAACCGGGGGAAGCCGATTCAGATTGGCGCTGCCCTTGGTTAACAAGCTATAATACGGAGTTGAATCCGAATGCTGAATGAGGTGCTCCTTGAATCCTAAACGACTATCTTCCCTTCTGCTTCTTTCGTTCACCACGGCCCTGGTTGGCGCGTGCGGTGAAGAGATAGCCACCGTTCCAGACAAAGGTGTATTCAAACAGGATTGGGGCAAGCAGTACTACGACTTTGGTACGCCCCCCATCAAATACGATACCGGGCCGACCTGTACGTTGGGCCAACCCAATACCTGTTCGTCTTGCACGGATGTGTGTTCGGGCCCTGACGACACTAAAACCGTGCGCACGTGCGAGAATATGGCTTGCGGTATTGCCTGCAAGTCGGATTATTACGATGCCAATGGCAAGGCCGACGATGGATGCGAGGCACAAGACGATTTGCCCATTCATAGTACTGCGGAAACCGCGGAAAAATTGCCGGATGTCACGGATGAGGATGACGATGAAACTCTGACGCCAAAAAAGGGCCGTATGCCTTCTGATGATCGAAAGCACCTCGAGGAGCCGTACGATCGCAGTAAGGGTGTGGCGGATGTTTATACGTTCAAAGTTTCCGATACGATTTGGGGGTCGGTCAATCCGACGGTCCGCTTGGACGCGGCGGCGCTGACGGGAGACGTTACCCTTACCATTTCACTGTCTTTTGAGTGCGACACGGCGCCGAAGGGCGGGCCCTTTACGGCCTCGGGAACTACCAATGCAGGAGCGAGCACCAAGGAAATCGAGCTCGACTCCATCGCCTGTGAAACCTCCGATGACAGCGGCACGGTGACCATTGAAGTTACCAAAACCGGTGGAACAGGCCACAGCAAGAAGGATGAGGAATACGTCCTAATTTATCACGGCTAAGAGAGCACGGGTAGAGTCGGTCTTAGAATCGGCAGCAATGTGTAACCCACATCCTGTCCGTACCTCGCACCCAGACTCCCGAAAACCGAAAACCGAAAACCAACTCCCGAAAACCGAAAACTGAAAACCCAAGACCGAAAACCAACCTCAACGAATAACCGATTTATCCTTCAGCGCTGCCAAATCTTCCGCGTTCAATCCCAACTCTTTTTCAAGTACTTCAAACGTATGCTGACCTTGGTCGGGGGCAGGGGTCGTGCACGGCTCGCCGTCGAGGGGTAGGCGCAGTTGTTCTAGCGGGCCTCTTTTGGGATCGTCGATCTCGTAGAACATCTCACGATGCACATGCTGCGGGTGTTGGGCGAGTTCTTCCATTTCCAACACCGGTTCGATGCACGCGTCGGCGGGACCGAGCTTTTCTTGCCAATAATCCAAAGGCTGTTGGGCGAAAGCTTCGGCGAGCTCCTCTTTGAGTTGAGCTTGGCGTGCGGGTGGTGCTACCGGATCGCTCATATCGACATCCCGGCCCAAGGTGGAACAAAGGGATGCCCAAAATTTCGGTTCCAGCGAGCCAACGGCGAGGTGACGATCGTCTGACGTTTTGTAGACGTTATAGCAAGCAGCGCCGCCGGTGAGCGTGGCTTCACCCCGTTTCAGTGGCTCTTTGGAAAACGCAAAATCACCCAGCCAGGGCAGCAAGAGCGACATGACCCCTTCGGTCATCGAGACATCGATATGCGCTCCCTTACCCGTTCGCAGGGCGGCGAGGATACGAATGGTTGCCCACAGCGACCCACCGGCCACATCCGCCATTTGGGCACCGGGCAGCGCGGGTTGGCCCTGGGCTTCGCCACCGACCGCCATGGTGCCAGACAGAGCGAGGTAGTTGATGTCGTGGCCGGCTCGATTGGCGAGAGGGCCGGTTTGGCCGTAACCGGTAATTGAGCAGAGTAAGATATTAGGGTTGGCCTTTTTCAAGACGGGATAGTCGAGCTGCAAACGTTTCAGCACGCCCGGGCGAAAACTTTCGACCACCACGTCGAATTTTGGCAAGAGTCGCAACAAGAGTTCACGGCCTTCGGCTTTCTTCAGGTCGATGGCGATGGATTTCTTGCCCCGGTTCAGCGCGTAGTAGGCCCCGCCTGCTCCGTTTTTCGAAGGCGGAATAATACGCAGATAGTCACCCGCTCCGGTGTCTTCCAGCTTGACGACTTCCGCGCCGAGTTCGGCCAGAATTAAGGTGCAGAACGGCCCAGGAAGGAGGCGAGAGAGATCGAGGACGCGAACGCCCTCCAATGGAGAGGACATGCGGACCTCCAAGTGGATTGTTGCGGCGGGGGGGAGCTCTGTTTAGGCTTCCATTGTGAAAAGCTGTTGTAGCTTGGTGGCCAGCATGGGATTGCCGCTGACTTTGAGCTTGCCCTGGAAATAGAGCTGCATGAAGGCTTGGGCGTCTTTCAGGCCTGCCTCAAAATCGCTATCTTCCATTTCCAAGGTGCATTCTGCATTGCCGGCATCGCCTTCGCTTACGCCGGGGGCCTCGGTTTTGGCATCAACGGTCCAGGTACCACCCGTGCCACCGGTGATCTTGAATAGGTAAATAGCATCAAGTTCTCGAGCTTTGTCGGGGGCTGAGGTGATGATATTCGGTAGTTTGTCGGTGAAAAACGTCTTTGCGTCCATGATTTCCTCCATCATACGAATAGACCCCAACTCACGGGCAGGTCTTGGCCGATCAGCTACCACGGTGCCAATTTAACTGTCAATGGCGGTGTGCCGAGTCTTTCCCTGTTATAGTCGTGGCGATGTTGATTGGCGGCGAAGAACGGCGCATACTTCTGGGCGTTTACGCCCGGATTGCCGGCGGCAAAGGCCGTTTAGCGTTGGACGAATCACCGGAGCATGGGGCCCAAAAGAGGACGGTTGGTGCAGCATAAAGACCCTATTCCTCTGGTGCTGGTGGTCGTGCACGACAAGGGTGATTGCCAGCTGATCGAGGATGCGCTCCGAGCGCGGCAGCTACACACCATCGCAGCTGATAGTGGCCGTGAAGCGTTGGCTGCATTGCAGCGCTATCCCATCGATGCAGTGGTTGTCGATTCTCAGCTACCCGTCATGGGCGGTGTCGAGCTCGCGAAGTCAATCCGCAAGCACTCCCGTGGCAACCGCGTGTTGATTCTCTTGATTACAGATGTTCAATGGCCCGCGCCGCAACGCAAGGCCGTCATCCAGCAGTGGGGCTTGTTGGACCTCATGCCCAAGCCGTTTCCGCTGAATGATCTCGTTGAGAAAATCGCGAGCCGGTTGCTCGCGTCGCCATCGAGCCATCAAGGGGCACCGGTGGCGGCTGAGCCTTCGTCCAACGCGCAATCATCGGGTGGCAGCGGGGGCCTGTGGGAAATTGAGCATGTCGAACAGGCCACGTCGACCATCGCATCTGAGCCATCAAGCCGCCGCGGTAATTTATCCTCCGAGCCATTTCCTGAGTTGCTACACAGGCTCTACCGTCAACGGACCAATGGCGCTCTCTTCTTGCTAAAGGACAAGATCAAGAAGATCGTCTATTTCAAAAACGGCACGCCCACCTATATTAAGTCGAATATGCTCTCCGAATGCCTGGGCAAGGTTCTCGTTGCTGAAGGCATGATCTCAGAAGCGGAATGTGAAGACTCTCTAACGCGAATGAGGGCTGTGCGACGGCAGCAGGGCACCGTACTGATCGAAATGGGGGTTATCTCACCCCAGAACCTCGTGGTGGGTTTGGAACTCCAACTCAGGCACAAACTGCTCGATGTCTTTACGTGGCAGCACGGTGAAACTCTGTTGAAACTCGACGCGCCATCATTGCGTGAGACGGTTTCGCTGGGTATGAGCACGGCGGGGATTATTGCAGACGGCGTCGAATACGCGTGGTCGACGGAAAGACTAGCCGAAGCACTGCAACCTCAGTTGGATCAATATTGGACACTAACGGATAACCCGGAATTTCGGTTTCAGGAACTGCCCCTGGACGAGCAGGAGCAGGCATTTGCCGATGATATCGATGGCAGCAAGACGCTGAGGCAGATTCTGGACGCTGCGTTTTTGCCGGCTGGCCGGGCGCATTGGGTGGCCTATGTCCTTTGGGCAACAGCGATGGTGGAATCTTCCCCCAAGTGCCGACCGAGGCTTGAGCGCGAAGCGGTGAGTTCTTCTATGCGCGAGGCGGAACTTTCGACGCGACGGTCTCTTGCTGCGGAACTCTTGTCGTTAAAGAAATGCGACGCATATGGTGCATTGGGGATTTCTCCTGCGGCCACAGATGCCGAAATAGAAAAGGCCTATGCCACTCGAGCTCGACGCTATCATGGCGATCTACACCGCCATCTTCCCGCCGAATGTCGTGAGATGGCTCGCGAGGCATTCGAGCTCTTGCATCAGGCGTATCGGCAAGTCGCAACAGGCGGAAAACGCCAGCGTTACAACAGCCGCTTGTCGACGATGGAAATGGAAGCGGTATCAAGATCGGGCGGACGGTCGCTCAAGGCCGAGGATTACAAGAGCCGAGCTGAAATCCTCATCCAAGCTGACGAATGGGAAAAGGCCGCGAAGGAACTCGAGCAAGCGACCGAGCTATGTGGTGAAGCGGGGGACCTTTGGGCATTGCGTGGCTGGGCCACCTACCGCAAGGCACCCACCCATAATGGCACAGTGCGTCAAGCGCTCCATTTCCTGCGCCGGGCGGTGGAGCTGGATCCTCATGTGGGTAGGTCCTACCTTTATCTTGGCTGGATCTATCGTGAGACGGGCCGCGGGATCCTTGCGGAAAAGCAGTTTGAGAAGGCGGTTCAATGTGACCCGAACTGCGCCGAGGCCTTGGTCGAACTCAGTTTGGAAAAGAAAAAGAGGTCGCAGGCTGACCCGGGATCGAAGAAATTCTAGCTATTTATTGGCCTGCGGAGCACCGGTAGGAAGGGGCGCTCAGCGGTCTTTTCCTTGCAATAGCGGCGTTTTTCAGCTAAGCATTATCGACCCATCTGCTGGTCACTTTCGACCCATTCCGTTGGTCGGAATATATAGATAGTTGAAGAAGTATTTTAAGGAGATCCACTAATGTTCAAACTAAGGAATCTAATCTTCGTACCCGCGTTGCTTTTCGCTTTTGCTGCCTGTGGTGATGATACGGGCGGAACAGGCGGAACAGGCGGAACCGGTGGTACGGGCGGAACCGGTGGTACGGGCGGCACGGGCGGCACGGGCGGCACGGGCGGCACGGGCGGTGGAACGGCCA
>Ga0257122_1000920_pt1 | contig 23196 bp, 47 predicted proteins | sample SI106_120metaG_FD_190146 | JGI IMG/M metagenome (GOLD analysis project Ga0257122, IMG submission 190146) | Marine microbial communities from Saanich Inlet, British Columbia, Canada - SI106_120 | ecosystem: Environmental > Aquatic > Marine > Inlet | place: Canada: British Columbia | collected... | reverse complement strand
GTAAGTAGAGCGTACAGCTCATCTCTTCAGTGCGGAACAGCACGTCTAATAAAGACGTGTTTTTCTATGGATTTTTTTGATACAACAACAAAATTTGGTTTATGTCAGGATGCAGACTTCCTTGTAGGATCTGATACTGATAATTACCCACTAGCCGATAAAGCAAGATCGGCTAATAAAGCTGTCCGAAAAGTGGCTTCTTGGATATGGAGAGCTGTCCCTGATTGGGAATTTGATGACTCAAACTTTACAACCCTTCCTGTTGCAACAAGAGATGTTGTCGATGGTCAGGAAGATTATGCACTACCAACAAATGTTTTTTCAGTAGATCGTGCTGAAATTTTAGATATAAATGGAGATTGGTCTAAACTAATTGCAATAGATAAGAGTCAGATAAAGGGATCTTATGCTGAATTTGAAGAGACAAAAGGTTTCCCTAAATATTATGATATGGTAGGTAATTCTATCGTTTTAAAACCCGCTCCTGATGTTACGGAAGTTACAGAAACAAATGGTCTCCGACTCTATCTCGCAAGAACAACAGATACTTTCGCGGCAGATGATACAACTAAAGAGCCGGGATTTAATCCAATGTTCCATAGTGTTGTTTCTATACTTATGGCAATGGATTATGCAATAAAGAATGTACTAACAGAAAAGGTCGTAATTCTGAAACGGATGCTTTATGGCGACCCGAACGTAAAAAATGACACGGGGGAGAAGGATGATCTGCAAGATCACTATGCACAAAGGCATAATCGGGGTTTCAAACCTCGTATACGCCCGAAGCGTAGGTCGAGTATTTAATAATTTAATTATAATAAGCTTATGATTCTTAAAGGCGCACAACCATTACTGACTCTTAAAGGAATATTCAATGTCCGACATATGAGAGGTAACAAATGTCTTTCAAATGAAGATGTTAGTAATACAATTACAACAGCAGGATTCGCAGAAGTAGCCGGTCTTATCAATGAAGTAACAAGCATTGGTTTCAAATGGCTTGCAATCGGATCTTCAGCAACAGCCGCTTCAAATGCAAACACAGCACTAGCAGGAGAAATTACATCTCCATCGTTGAGTAGAGTTTCAGCAACGACTTCACGAGTAACTACATCAGAGACAAACGACACAGCACAGTCTGTAAATACTTACAGTTCTACTGCAACACAAGCTGTTCAGGAAGTTGGTCTATTTGATTCAAGTTCATCAGGGGTAATGCTTTCACGAGCAACATTCTCTGCTAAAAACTTGGTATCAGGAGATACACTTCAAATTACACACAAAGTTCAGGTTCAATAAAGTTAGAAAAGCCCTGTACTTTTATAGGGCTTTTTTAAAGTTGCTTAATTCGTATGATTGAAAATCAAATCAAAAACAAAATAGATAGTGATAAATTAGAACTTCTTACAAGAGCTGAAGAAAAACTAAGACTTGAGCATAATATAAAAGGAAAAGATTTCAGAGAAGGAAAGATGACTCAAGAAGAATGGGATAACTATCGTAATAATATCTTTAAACCAAGAAGTAAAAAACTTGGGTATCTTAGAAGTGGAGCGCAAGAAAAAGAAGCTATAAAGCGTTTTGGAAAGGATGGTAATCTAACAGAATCACAGCAAAACGAATTAGTTGACCTAAAAGAAAAGAGTAGAAAAAATTCTCGCTTTGATTCGGAGATTAACTTAAACGAAATATAATATGGCAATAGAAGATTTTTCAACATATACAGAAACAGACCCTAATAGTAAAATAGCTGTTACTTCTTCTAAGATAGATGTGTCAGCTATTGATAGGGGGGATAATGCTTATGTTTATGACGACAAAGGATCGAACTTTTTTGATGGAGATTTTGAGTTTCTTTTTGAAGGATACATAGATAGTGCAACCACAAATGGATACCACGCTATGGCTTGTGCTTTAGCAAATGTAAATAATAAAGTATCAACAGATACTAATGACGATCAAGGAATAAGGATGTATAGGGAAGGGAGTGCCTCTCGATTTTTAGTACAAGAACAAGACGGCTCAAATGGTTACCAAACAAGCACAGGAGATTTATCACTAGATACACTTTATTATCTTACTCTTGAAAGAGATGAAGCGGTAGGTACTTATGGCACACTTTATTTATATACTTATAGTGATAGTGATAGAACTACACTTGAAGGGTCTGCAAGTGTAGCTTTGCACTCCTCTAAGAAAGACTTTAGATATATTTATGGTTGGACTAACAGGGGAGATGGGTCAGGAAGCCCTTGGACGGGATATGTACAAGACTTAGATCTACAAGGATCAGTAGCTTATACATCAACTGTTGCAGACGGATTATCTCTTGGAGATGTTTTGGCTCATACTTTTGATGCAACTATAACTCAAGCTGATTCAGTTTCTCTTTCAGACTCTTCTTCATTTGTCTCTACTTTTGCTAAGGCAATTACTGAAGCGTTTACTTTGAGTGATAGCATTGATGCAACAATTCTTATCCCAATTTCAGTAACAGAAGCTATAACACTTTCAGATTCCAAAGCTCTTGTTTCTACATTCACAAAAACTATTTCTGATGCCCTCTCGCTTTCAGATGTTGTTACTACAATCAAAGGATTAACAGCTACTATATCGGAATCTATTTCATTATCTGATAGCACTTCTTTACTGGTTACTATTACATTAGTGGTAAGTGAGTCAATTACGCTTGCAGATAGTATACTAAAAGGAGGGTGGTCGTGGTTAAGTAAAGCAACAGATACAACGTGGACTTATATAACTAAAAATACACCTTAATTATGGGAGCTATAAAAAGAGTAAAACTAAATAAATTCTTTGGGGGAATGTCAGATGATGTTCGTCAAGATGATGCAACGAAATTTGCTATTTCGAAGCATTTTGATATTTTCTCAAATCCAAATCGTTTGACTCCGTACAGAAGCCACGAAGCAGATATTACTTTTTCAGATACAAGTTCTGATATTACAGAGTTTGCAGTCAAATATTTTCTTACAGACGGATCAACCCTTTATGGTCTTGGGAGACTTGACTCCGGCTTTACTCGAATGAGAGTGGTAGAGAAGGCTATGCCAACAGGAGATTGGTCTCTTTCTGGTACAGGTACTCAAGATGATACTGGTACTCCTTATCAAACTTCAGGAATTATTTATAAAGATTATATATATGTAGTGAAATCTTCCGCTAATGCTAATAATGGGAGATTGATTAAGTATGGAGCTTTGTCATCAGGCGCAAGAACTATTGATACAAATTTTGGGTCAGACCCTTTTACAACAGATGATTCATCTTTAACAAGAGTGGGGAGAAGTACGTTAGGGAAAGATGACAGAGCTTACTTTGCTTATGAAAATACTCTTGCAAGTACAGACGGATCTACTGTTGCCGACGCAGATCTTCAAGTTCCAACAGATTATAATATTAAAGTTCTAGCAACTTGGAAGAATTTACTTGTATTAGGATGTACTCATATCAATAGTACAGATTGTAAACTTTATCTTTGGGATTATGTCTCTGATGATGTTACCGATATGATTGATTTGGGAGCAGGGAAATTGAAATCATTGGGAAATGTTGATGACACTTTAGTTATGATTATTGAGCAAGCTCAAACTTCTTTGATAATCAATCCTATTGCTGAAATAAAGTTTTGGAAAGGAGGAGCTGTTCAAACTTTACCTACAAATATTTCATTAAAGGATGAAAATGGTATTACATATAATGTAAATGATGGAGAGGTTGTAGATAGTGGAAAACTTTACTTCGCTATTGAATCAAGCAGTGGTACAGACCTTTCAGGTATTTATGTTGTTGGGAAAAATGCTCAAGGAAGATGGGCTGTAACAATGGATAGGAGACTAAATAATACAACGGGAGTAAATCAATTATCTGCTATAAGAAAATCAGGGGATTATTGGTGGATTTCTCATACTCCAAACAGCGACACAGTAGAAAGAACAAATGATCAGGCAAATTATACGACAGCAGTATTAGAATCACAGAAGATAGGAAGTCCGGAAAGGGATCATCAGAGTATGGCTTTGGCTATAAACCACGTTGCTCTTACTTCAGGGCAGACTGTCGTTGTTAAATATCGTGTGAATGAAACAAGTTCTTGGACTACGATAATGACAAGTAGTAAGGTCGGTACTCTGTCAAAAGAAGCTACAATGGAGATTGATCAGAATAAGAATCTTAAAAACTTTAGAGAGATGCAGTTCAAATTGGAAAGTACCGGAGGTGCAGAAATCACAGGCTTCCTGTTTAAATATAGAGAGTTAGATAGTACAATATAATTATGGCAGAAAAAACATTCACACAATTAGTAGAAGAAGTACAGGAATTAAAAGATACTGTTGCAACACAGATTGATTTGGATGATTCAAAAAAACAGATAGCAGATTTAGAAGAGAGGTTTGACGATGCAGAGGAAGAAGGTCTACCACCACACTTTCATAAGGTCGATAGAATTGCGGTAGTAGATTTACAGGGAGGTTTTGAATCGTTGTCGTCAACACCGACACACGTTTCAGAGGAAGGGAAATTATTATTTTACACAGTAGGATCTACGTCTTATATGGCTACTAAACTTGGTCAGACGTGGAAGAAGGTCGAATTAACAGATATTTAATATAAAACATTATGGCAGATGAATTAAACGCAAATAATATACAAGAAGAGAATCCGATAGTTGTACCCGGAAATGAAGGGGACTCTACTTCTACGGATCGTATTTTAGACTTAACTGCTTCAACAGCAGACTTACAAGGAGAGCTTGATAAACAGTTTGAAGAAAGGGAAGTAAGGAGAGGAGAGATCTCAACAGAGCTTGACACAGAACGAGCAAGACAAAAGACTCTTAGAGAAAAAGCTAAAGATTTTATAAGTACACGCCCATCAAGAGAAGAAGAACTTTCTTCAGAACTAACTCGTCTTGGAGTAGAGGGGGATATAGCTCAAGTAAGAACTCTAATTACAGAAGTAGGAGCTTTACGAAATCAGCTTAATGTAATAGACGAAGCAAAAGCATCAGCTATTGAAAGTCTTTCAGGTCAAGGTCGAGGTATTCCTGCTTCGATTATTCGTGGTCAGCAAGCAAAGATCGCAAGACAATTTAATATTAGGAGAGCCGCAGTCGCCGCAGAACTTGGTGCAAAAGCGGCAACAGCAGAAGCATTAAGAGGTAATGCACAATTCGCGGCAAAGTTGGCTCAAGATACAGTCAATGCCATAGTGTTTGATTTTGAGCAGAAGTCAAAAGACTTTGAAGATCTCTTTGAATTCAATCAAGATATTATCGATGGACTTACGACAGAACAGAAAGGTATTCTTGAGACTCAAAGAAGTGATGCAAAATCAGAACTTGAAAGACGAAGGGAAGAAGCTACTACTGTCAGTGGTCTTATGATCGACAATCCAAATGCAGGAGTATTACCAACAGATGATCTTGCAACAGCTTCAAGTAAAGTTACAAAAGCAGGAGGATCTCTTCAGGCTCGACAAGAAGAACGTCTTAGAACAGGAGGAGGTGGAGATCGTTTTACAACATCTCAAGAAAATAAAGGAGCTTCAAAAGCAGGTATGTCGATCGAAGAATTTAATTCTCTTCCTGATGATGTTCGGAATTTCTATGTAAGCAAATCTGATACCGGAATTCAAGTTATTAAAGAGACTGTTCAAGGACTCATTGATGGGAAGATTGATCTTCAAGATGAGATTGATGCTCTTGATGCAAGTCAGCTTCCTGAAGCAATTAAGAGTCATCTTAAAGAGAGGTATAGTATAGTCTCCCCACAAACAAAGGAAGAGAAAAAAGGAGGGATTATAAAAGGTACTTGGAACGCGATCAAATTTGGATTAGGTTTGTTTAGATAATTTATGGCAAATAAATACGATCAACTTACAAATAAATATGAGGTTGTTCAAGAAGAAACTCCTTTTGAGTCGACTCCTTTTGGTATTGCACTTAATACAGTATTTGGATTACCAACTGCGGCAAAAGATGTAGCTCGGACAATTCAATTAGGAATCACTCGTAATATTGGAAGTGCTGCAATTACGCTCGCAAAGCCACTGGGAGGAGAAGAAGAGTTAAAAAAAGGAGAAGGAACTGATCAGAAAGCTTTTGAGGTTTTGTTTGGAGACGAGCCACTTAGATCACTTGAGGACAGAATAGCAAGTGCTGAAATTGGAATAAAAAGCTCTCCTACGGCTCAAAAGCTTGGAATTGATAAATATGCTTTACCTATTGCTTTTGGAGCTATTGTAGGCGATGCAGCACTTGATTTAACCCCTCTTATCGGAAGTAAGACAGGAATTAAAGCTCTTATTAAAGAGACTACTTCAGAAGGAGTAATGAAACTTTTAACAAGGTCAGGTATTCCTGTTGATATTGCAAAAGAATACGCTCCCAAATTAGCAAAATCTACAAGTAAAAAAGAAGTTGTTGAGATTGTTAAATTACTAAGCGGATCTTCTGGTGCAAAACTAATAGATGATGCTATTGCTCCTGCAAACGATCCTATATCAAAACTTATACAGGCTGTCAAAGACTCTGGTAAGCCACGAGAGATATTGGAGTCAGAATTTACGGCGGCAAGAGGTATTCGCGCAGGATCAGTAGAAGGTGTCTTTGGATCAGGGAAAGGACAAATGGGTTACTATAAAGCACTTGGTAAATTAAAAGGAGAATTGACTGAAAAGAAAACATTTGAATTTGTTAAGTTTGATCAATCAGATATTGATAGTTTATTTAATATGGCGCAACAACATCCACATCTTAATGTCTGGGATAAATTAAATACTCAAAGAGCTTTACAGAAAATCTTTGATGGACAACTTCCATCAAAAAGTGAACTTGTTTTTCTTGAAGATGTTTATGGAAGAGAATTGATTGCAGAGATTCTTAAAAAGAAAGGAGGTTGGGCAAAATTAGGGGACGCTCTTACTGAAGCAGTTAATATTCCTAGAACACTTATCACAGCTTTTGATATGTCTGCACCTCTAAGGCAAGGAGTTTTACTTGCTCCAAGACAGCCAAAAGCTTTTACAAAAGCAATGGGAGAATCATTTAGACAAGTCTTTTCTCCAAAGAATTTTAAGAACTGGCTTGATGATCTTCCTAATCATCCTAATTATGACCAAATGAAAGCGGCTAAACTCTATATTGCTGATCCTGATAGTCTTGCCAGAGGTCTTGCAGGAAGAGAAGAATCCTTTATGAGTCGTATCGCAGAAAGATTCCCTAAGTCGGAAGTACCAATAATTAAATATCCAGTCAATCTTTTTGGTTCAGTCTACAATACAACTATTGGAGCAGGAGTTAGAGCTAGTGAAAGAGCTTATGTAAGTTTCTTAAATAAACTTCGTGTAGATGTCTTTACAAAATTAGCAACAAACTTTGGTGCAGAGAAAAAACTTTCGGTAGATGAATTAAAATCTATTGGTAATTTTGTGAATACCGCAACAGGTAGAGGAGATCTGGGAGCATTAGAGAGATCTGCTCAAGCTTTGAACAGTGTATTTTTCTCTCCACGTCTTATCGCTGCTCGATTTAATGCACTCAATCCAGTATGGTATGCAAAGCAAACAAAACAAGTTAGACGAGAAGCCATAAAAACAATGGCTACTTTCATAGGGACAGGAGCTACAATCCTTGCCCTTTTAGATGTCGCAGGTGGAGATAAAATTGATATTGAAGTTGATCCTCGTAGTACAGATTTCGGAAAAGTTCGTGTAGGAAATGTACGTTGGGATATGTGGGGAGGTTTTCAGCAATGGGTAAGAATGTTCTCTCAAGTTGCATCAAGACAAAAGAAAAGTACTAAAACTGGAGAGATACAAGATCTTACAGGGAAAGGGTTTTCAGACAGCCCTCTTGATGTAATAGGTCGATTTGCTCGTTATAAACTTGCTCCTGTCCCCTCTTTAATTTTTGAACTCATCGATGGTCAAACTGTTTTTGGCGAGGATGTAAAATTAAGCAGAGAAGTAGCAGAGAATACAATCCCTCTTTACTTTCAAGACTTAATAGATGCAGTAAATGAAGAAGGTGTGGAAGCTATCTTTACGATTGGACTTCCGGCTTTCTTTGGAGTGGGTGTGAATATACACAAATCAAGAAGTGAAGGAACGAAAGGTGGTAGTAATAAATATAATTTTTAATATGGAAAATCAACATAAAGACGAAATAATGAGAGCGATAGGAAATCTTGAAGGAAAAGTTAAGACTGGCTTTGAAGGTATCCACGACAGACAAGACACTACTAATGGTCGGTTAGGAAAGACAGAGGATAGAGTCGGAGATTTAGAAAAAGCAGATATAGATCTTACTAATAAGATTAAAAGTAATACTGATACTACTCGAGGTTCAGAGAAAATAAAAGCTATTTGGTTAGACAGGTTATTAGTTTTTGGACTTTATATTATAGGTACTTTATTTTTCTATGTTTTATTAAAAACACAAATTGTAAATTTATGATCAATCCATTTAAAAAAATGTTCGAAGCTGTGCTAGAAAGTCAGCAAAAGCAGAGTAAAAAAAATGCTATTTCTTTAGCGCTATCTCGGAATTATCTCTATGAAGATAAAGGGTTAGATGCTCTTCATCCAGATCTAAAAACAAAAGCTATACTTTTAATGGAAAGGATGAAACAATTAGGTAAGCCAATAATGGTATATCAAACATATCGATCGGCTAAAGAACAGAACGAAAAATATGCGCGCGGTAGAACATCAGCAGGAAGTATTATCACTAATGCGCAGGGCTTACAGTCTTATCATCAATACGGACTTGCAGTAGATTTTGTATTTGAAAAGTATTGGTGGAGACCTCCGGCTTCAGATTGGTGGATTACACTTATGGAAGAAGCAGAGAAGCTTAGGCTTGAGAGTGGCGGTAGATGGGCTTTAAGAGACTATCCGCACATTCAGTACAGACCGCTCGGCGTAACTTGGAGAGAGTTACAACCTTATTTTAAAAGAATTTAATTAAAAGCTTATGGGTCAAAAACATATAGATCATATAGATTTTTCAACAAACAGATTACCTGTTGAAAATTTACCAATAGAAATAGCAAAAGGGAATGTTGCCGGACATTCTTCTATTCATAAATTTGGAAATGCTCCTGATTTTGATACAGGAGATAATGCTGTGGATGTATGGGACGGAGCTAATGATGGAGGGTCAAATTTAATGTCTTATACTTACTCAACAACTGATGACATAGACTCCCTTTCAAGTTCAAATGACGGAGATACAGTAGACATAGAGATTACAGGATTAGATGCTAATTACGATTTAGTAACTCAAACGATAACACTTACAGGACAAACAAGAGTAGCTCTTACAACGGATTTAGTTAGAGTATTTAGGTTGAAAAATGTAGGAGGGTCTAATCTTGCAGGAAGAGTTTATTGTTTTGTGAATGTAGCCACAACATTAGGAGTTCCTGATACACTGGCGAACGTAAGAGCGGAAATTAACAACGGAAATAACCAAACTTTAATGGCTCTTTATACAGTACCAAATGGAAAGACAGGATATATGGATCAATTTGAAGCTTCTATTGCAGGAGCAAAAAAGACGGCAGAATATCAGATAGACTTATATATAAGACCTTTCGGACAGGTATTCCAACTTGACCATAGAACTTCTTTACAAGACGGAGGTACTTCACAATGGCAACATCTATTTGAAATGCCAGAAAAACTGGAAGCAAAAACAGATATTGCGATAAAAGCAACGATTTTAACAGGGTCAGTAACAGGAGCGAATATATCAGCAGGATTTGACTTGATCTTGGTCGATGATTAGTAACCTTAATTAAATATAATTTGCTTATGGAACTTTTAATTGCAGGAGTAGTGTCAGCAATAGTACAAATAACAAAGCGGTATATGAAAACCAACCGCGCAGGCAGTATCTTTACACTGGTTATCGTAGCGTTCATAGGAGGTATAGGAATGACATACCTCAAACATACAGGTCTATGGGAAGCGTTCGTTAGGATCGCCGTAGAGTCGGCGGGAATATACGCCTTACTGATCCGGAACTTCACAAAGTAGACAACAAAAAACACCTTGCAAATGCAGGGTGTTTTTTATATAGTATGGCTATCGCAACCAACTATTTATTCCGGAGCTTCGTCTCCGTCTTTTTTTGTTTCTTCAGCAGGAGCTTCAGTAGAAGGTTCTACTGTCTCTTCTGCCGGAGTGTTTGTAGTCTCATCCATAAGCAAAAATATATTAGTTTTCCATTAAGCGACCTTTAACTATTATAACTCACTTTGTTTCTTATGTGGACATTCCCCATAAAAACCTTTAGCGAGGTTACAATTATGACATAAAACTTGCAGACCTTCAGGAAAATTATTCTTAACAACCCAATCGTAAAATCCATTACCTACTTTGTTTATTGCTTTTCTATGATGTTTCCCTCCTCCGTTTATATGATCCAAAGAAAGAAATTCCATAGTCGTTTCCCCACAGCACATACATTTAGGAGGATCGCCACTATACGCTTTGAAACACATCGGGCGAATTTTTGCGGTATGATTTCTCTGCCATTTCCTTGATGCTTTTCGGCGGTTTTCTTTATTTCTTTCTTCCTGCCTGTATTTTTTGAGGTATTCGTTTTTCTCTTTTGTATTCTTCATAGTTCTTTTATTGTAACAGAGAACCTCAAAACAAGCTACTAATTGATATGGATTTCTACCATATCTTCATCTCCCTTCGTGCTGTATATATGCTGTCCGGCTACATACTCTGGATTGTCATCAGGTAGTAGTCCTATCCCTATAAGGGCATCTTCTATAAGCTTTGCCATATAGGTACAGTTTGAGCAGTCTAACCAATTCTTTTTAAATCTAAAAATGTAAGTGATCTCTACGGGGAAGTCTTTGAGTTTGTGTTTATTCTTTTCCGGCAGTAAATAATTATTATAAAGATCTACTTGCTCTTTTCTTTTTCTCCAGTGCTGTCTTATTCCAACATTCGTAGAAACTTTTTTAGGTATAGGTATTTCTATTTTCATCTTTCTATAATAGTAATATCTACACCTTGCTCGATCAGTTTGTTTACTTCTTTTCTTGAAATGTTTTTTAATCTATTTCTTTTTTTCATATATAGAGTTTAACCATTTTCTCTCTTGTTGCCAATCCTTCTTTGGATACTTCGCCAAGTCCTCATCAGTCGCACGAGTAAGAGCAATATACTGCCCATAATCTTTATCCATAGTACCCGCGTCTTGAAATTGATCAACCTCGTGGTGTTTGGCGCATAGCGGTACAATAGCCCATAGCTCATTGATCTGCTTGCTTGCGTAGATAAAAGTATGTTCGAGCGTAATTCTGCCCGCACACGTCCCCTCTCTGTGCCGAATACATTGTTTATAATACGGATCATTGAGTATTGTTTTAAGTAATTCAGGTGGTATCTTTCGCATTAAGCACTCTTAGGAAACATTGCCCTCTCCACCTTTATTCTGTTGTGCATAGGAATATTATTCCGGAGAATATTACGTCTCTTTTTAATTGATCTTACTCTCGCTTTTTGTTTTCTCCAACTTATGATTGACATACTTTCATATTAAAATTAAGTCCGGCATCTTTAAAGATCTGCACGTTCTCCGCGCACATCTCCCTTCTGCCGTCTGCTGTGGTGCAATGCTTACAATACTTCGATGTCTTATTACATTCATCTCCACAATGCGTACAGCGTGCTATTGTTTTTACGAGATCATCAGCTCGTCCGTATACTACCCCCATAATTTGTTTAGTAAAAAATTAACTATCTGAAATGTAAACCATCCTGTCGCAAAGCTCCCGATCAGTCTGTATCCTTCATCAGATAAAAAGATAACAATAGGTACTAGCAAAATAAGACTTATGAGTAGTGTCATATAAGGATGTTTTATCATAGCTATTTTATAGTTATTTTATAAACTTTCTCATCTCGCGTACGCTTCGGATAAGGTACATCTGTTCGTACCAAAAGTCCTATACCTACTCCCATAGGAGTCTGTGCTTTCGCATTAAGGATCTCTGCGCTCTGTGTTGTAAAGAAGTCTCCGGCTTTAAGATCTTTTGCGCTTATTTTTTTTGACTCAAATTTGATTGACATAATTATTTTATTAAATCTAATAACATTTTAGAGAATACGTTTGCGTGGCTGATAAACTCTTCTGGATCTAATTCTGTTATCCATTCTAAAAATGCGTCTGGCATATCATCATCTACTCCGTGATAATCCTTCGCGTGTATCACTTTAAGATATTCCTCAAAAGGATGTTTCGCTTCTTTAAATCTTTTTAAATAATCTTCCATATTATTTTCTTTCTATATATTTATCTAAGAAGATACCTCCCGCAAAGACATATACGATCAAAATAAACAGTCCCCAAAAGCCGTGAATAGGATCAACTGTCTGTTCAATTATTCCTCCAAAAGATACTATGGCTACCATTAAATTGATTGGATTTCTCATAATTATTTTCTTACATTTCTAATTTCTCCACAAGTGCTACACTTTTCCTTCGAACACTTCCAGTTATGCTTACAGTCCATCGGATCTTTATTCGGATACTTAACAAGGCGGTCAAGGTCTGATCGTGAAAGTGTATCAATCTTTGCAAGCCATTCTTCTACATTCTTTTTATCGACCACACTCTTAATCCGGTCAAGCTTCATAAGATCAAGGTGTTGGATGTCCTCTAACTTAAGTCCAAGTTCGATAACATACTTTTTGTATACATTGATATTCCTGTACGCGACTGTCTCTGATAGATTGATCTCTGGATCTGCTAAGAAAGCTGAAAAAGTTATGTTGTTTGCTTCAAAATAATCATTCTCTTTGAGTTCGTAAAACAGTTGCCCAAGCATAATATTCGTCTTATTCTTGACTTGCGCGATCTCTTTAATCTGTTCGTACCTTTTGAAGTTTTCTGCGTGCTTCTTATCCATTATTTTTTATCTTGATCTTTATAGAAGTCCACTGTGTATCGTGTACTGTCTCCACTCCCCGACTTTTGTATCCAAAGAACATCTGATACTTCCGGATTGAGATTTGAGAAAGGAATAAAGAGCGACAAAGATTTGCTGTTCACAATTCTTGTCTCTGGAAAATGATTTGGATCTGCCATTTCTTCTTCAGTAGGTACTGTAACGAACTCATACTTAAATGTTTCTCCGTCTGCAAGCTTCTTCTGATCAAACAAACTATTCTCTCCGTCTGACGAACTTGCTCCATACTTAGGACTATCGGCTTTGACTACACTAAAGGATACAACCTTAAGTTTAAGTCCGTTCACAAACTCATCTGCTTTTATATACTTTCCGCCTTCCGGCGCTTTTGTTAATTCATCTGGTACTACTCCCATAATATTTTTATAATTAAATTATTAAAAAGGTGGTGCGTCTTTATCCCACTCCGCTTGTCGTCTATGGTATGCGTCTGTGAGCGTAACATACGCCGTCATTATCTCTTCTTTCGTACCCTCAATTTCGATCTCAATATATGCGTATTGATGTTTAGTAGGGATACGAAGTGTTGTTTTGTATTTCTTCTCGTCCATTACTATAAACATAGCATATTTCGTCCTCTTGTGCAAGTCGCACTTGTGGATAACTTTTGCCTTGCTAGGACTCGAACCCAGATGCACGACCCCAAAAATCGTTGTCCTGCCAATTAGACGACAAGGCATATAAAAGCCACCGATGATCCGATGGCTACCCCCAAAGCTTAGAAGTCCCCTGTACTAAGCTCGAAAGGATTTGGTGGTGCTAGTCATAGTTACCCTTTTCAATCTGATTTCTTAATCTATTTTCTTTTGCTATCCCATCGAGTACCGCTCCGCAGTCATCACAATATTCCGGCTCTAATTTAACACCCTTCATCCCTGCTAAAACTTCCAAAGGTGTCTCTGATTTGACCCATTCATCACTTCCTTCTTCTTTAATTTTCCTACATTTAGTGTCTAGACAATATAAAATTTTCACAAACACCTCCTTTCTTTAATATAGAGATCTCATATACCCACGCCTGTCTCCAACACAAGCGCGGGGATACGAGCGCATCCCCATATTTAATTGTATAAAGAACTGTCTATTTTATTATATACTCCTTTCTTGTCTCTTGCCCAACGGATGTCCCCATACTTGAGTTGCCCTCTTTTGGATAGGATCAAAGTATCATCAGGCAAAAAGATCAAATACTTAACGTACTGTGTTCTTTCTTTTGCAGTCATCCCTTTAAACTCTAATCCGTTGTAAGCCATATTACATTCGTGATTTATTCTTACAATCTTTGCACTTCTTTGGTGGCTCATACCCCATCTTTGCAAAGAATTCCTGTCCGCTTACAGTCCAAGTAAATTTTTGACCACATCTACATTCAATTAAAATATCTTTTTTCATATTGTTTTTATAAAAATTGTGCGAATAAAATTAACCCCAAACCTACCGCCATTAAAACTAATCCAAATATTTTCATTGCCCTCGACCAATTACATCTGGATATAGATCTGCTACCACATCTGACTGAAAGATCTCATAATTATCTATATCCATAAGAGATAATTTACCTTCCCAACCCGCGCCGGTATCCATATAGAATATGTTTTTCTTTTGTGCCGGTATGTGAGACGCTCCATAAATTGAAGTGTGTCCGACATATATCTCTTTGTACTCCTTTATCTCCGGCGGATCGTTACTAACTAACCCTCTATCCCACATCAGAGTCATTTTCTCTTGCTTGTCTAACGGCAAAGATGGATCAATACCCCCGTGTACGAATAATCTTTTTTGATCATCCAAATAATAGAAAGGTGTAGTCTTAAGGAACTCGTGGTGCTTTTCCCTAAATTTCATATGATGTTTTTTGTATGAAGAGATCGTATTTAATCCTCCTTGCTTCGTCCAAATATCCGGCTGTGATCCTTTCTTAAACCATTCCTTGAGCCATTGATCGTGGTTTCCGCGCACATAGATAAGGTTTTTTATTTTAAACAACTCTTCAAAACATTCTACAACCTCCGTCCATCCATCAGCCACATCTCCTAAACAAATCAATTTGTCTTTATTATAATCAAAGCCGGCTCTCTTAAGCACTTGTGTCAAAGCTTTGTGCGCTCCGTGTATGTCTCCTATTACAAATGTTTTCATTGTTTCTTTAGTCTATTAAGATGATTATTCCTTTCTATCTCCAAATCATTTGTGGATTTACCCTCCCCTCTCATAGCTTTGGCAACACTAATCAAATGATCTAGCCACCACTCTGCTTCCTCCATTTTTGCTAGTTTAATTTCAGGTTTCATATTTATTCCTCTAATTGACCTGTCTTAATAAGCTTTGCTTCTTCGTCTTTCATTATCTGGTACTCGACACATACCGGACAGCCGTCTCCTGTTGGTGTACCACAGTCGTGATCGTTGTAAGCGATCTCCAAAGCTTCCCGCTTCTTCGTCAAAGCGATAGCTTCTTGCATAGACATCTTCTTTATTTCTTCTACTGTTTTAAAATATTGCATATCTCTATTTTTATTTAATAATCTTATAACGACAGACTATTTCTACTCTGCCGATAAAGACAACTACTTTACTCTTGCCATTAGATCCTCGTGGCTTTCGTGGTTTCCATCACACTCAATCTCCTCAATCTCCTTCGTTTTCATATTGATTGATAGATGACCTCCTTGAAACTTACCAAGTCGTAACTGAATATCATTCCAAACCTTTTCTCTTTTGAGTTTAGCTCGCTCCAAGTCTTGTATAGCTTTACCTCCTTCCTTAACAGCTTCATTAAAAAGCTTGACCTCGTCTTTTGTTAAGGGGTATGTCTTGATAACTTTACCTTTATTTTCGTCGCTTATCGCTTCTGAAACCTTACCCGCTCTTTTCATAAAATCTTCCATATTATTTTAAGATTATCTTTTTAGTAATTCGACCTCTTTTGTTTTTTCGTTGAAATGAAGATCATTCCCCTGAATATCCAATCTCAACTTTATATCAGTCCAAAACTTATCTAACATAAGCTTAGCTTTGTCGGCTGTATTCTTCGCTTCATTAAGAAGATCAGACGCTTCTTTATTAAGCTTAAGCTCTGCTTTGGTAACAGGGTAGCTCTTAAGGACAACTTTGGCATTATCCAAAAGATCTTTACTACCGAAGGCATCGTTTAAAGCTCTACCTTTTGCATTTATAACAGCGTCTCCAAGTCCATACTTTTTGGCAACGACCTCCATTTCTTCTATAAACTTTTTTATATTTTCTGGCATTTTATTTTAAAATTAAACTAACAATTACTCTACTACAACTACTCTTCCCCTTCTACATTCCACTTCCGATCTTTCATCGGCTTACCAAACTTGTCGACCTTTGTCTCGTCCTCATCTATTTGGATCTCAAACTCGAAATCCACACCGGATATAGGACACTTGCCTTTCCCTTTTGATGGGATGGGGAAAGGCAGACCCTCTAATGGCTCTCCGTGATTAGGACAGCAAGGGCGGTGTTTTGACTCTGATTGTGGTACAAAATCTGTCATATTACTTTACTTTTTTACTTGGTACTTTTCGTGCGACCTTTTTTACTCCTGTGTCTGTACGAACTTTATCCATAACTATGTCCGTACCCATCTCTTTACCTTTACCTGTACTTGTGCCTACTCCTACATCTTGTCCTAGCGCTCGGTATCGGTTGCGCTTATTACCCATAAGAGACTTAGAAGCGTGGATACGAGATATAGCTTTATCAAAGTGAGCAAGTGATACTTCGTCTTTCTCTTCTGCTACGGCAAATCGAGCAGATTGAAGTACGGCATTTTTGATCTGACCTCCTGTTAAACTTTCTTCTGCAAGTTTTTTAGCGTTCACTCCTTTACCCAATGGCATTTCAGGGGGTAACATTTTTTCCCATATTTTTTCTCTTGCATAAAAGTCCGGCTCTGGAAATTCCATAATCAATGAGATCCTTCTTTCAAGCGCAGGATCAAGTGTACCTATTCTGTTTGTTGCCAAAATACATACACCTTCAAACTTCTCGATCTCTGTAAGAAGCGTATTGATCTCTGAAGCAAGGATCATCCCTACCTCTTCCCTTACTGTGATTAAACTATCACATTCATCCAAGAATAGAACTTTCCCTTGTGCCTTTGCGGTAGCAAAAGCTTGTGAGATATTTCTGTTTGCTCCACCCGGCTCTGAAGTCTGGATATTACCTCCGTTCAAAGTTAGTAATTCTGTGTTCAGAGATTTAGCTATACAGTTAGCTCCCCAAGTCTTTCCAGTTCCCGGATTTCCGTGAAACATCATTGTCATACCGCGCCCATATTCAATCACTTTACCAAGTCCCCAATCTTCAAATATTTTCTTACTGTTTTGGTGTTGTTTAAGTACAGCAAATACTTCCTGCTTACTTTCATCGTCAATCACAAGTGCATCAAGTTCGTCTGTCTTAAGATTGATTTTTTCTCCACCAAAAAATGTTTTCTTAATTTTCTGGTTTGCGCTATCAAGCGTATCTATTTGTGTATCACTATCGTCAAGATCGTAATCATTCCGCATCCCATTATCCCACTTTATTATGATTTCATTATCATAACTATCAAGACTTTCTACTGTGCCGGCAATATAATTATTATTATCTCCCCATACCGGATTTTCGTCATTTGATGAATAATACTTCATCAAAGCTACTCGCTCTCCTGTCCTGAAATTTTTTCTCTTTGACATATTATTTTTATTTATCGCTTCTTTTTGTAGTGCTTGAATAAGTTGTCCTTTTAGTCCTTCTGGTATTTGCATACCACTTCTGTAAGCTTGGATCAAAGCCTTTTCTCCTAACGTCATACCACCACCCTTTGTTGAAGATCCTGACGACATTTGCCCTCTTGCTGTGCTGTTATTGTTACCCCACATTGGAGGAAAATTATTTGATATTGCCATTGGGTTAATTATCTTCTTCCTTGAAAGGCGTAGTCGTGGTATTCTCATCATTTTTTATTTTTAATGCTTCCGATACTACACCGGACTTCTCGGATAAATGCTCTTTTTCTTTTTGCGCGATGATGTCTCTTCTTCCATATTTATATTGATATTTATCGTGCAGTTGGTCGTACCACTGGTAGAAATTTATATTCCCCTCAATCAGTGCAAACATAAGTGTTCCGTAATGCTCTTTTGACGTTGCCTTTTTTACTAAATTACCGTCTTTGTCTCTTAAGGAAATCACATTTGATGTTGCAAGGAAATTCATATATTGCCAATGCTCAAGTTGTTTATCTATCGTGAAAGGCTCTATTTTGACGCAGAAGCCCTCGAAATCCTCCTCAGTAACCTCTTTGGTAACATCCTCCTTTTCTATCGCTTTACGCTTAATTTTGACGATCTGAGAGGCTGTTGTAGTGTTGTTTGGAAGCTCAATTATCGCGTCTGTACCATTTTCCACGAAATCCTTATATATTTCATTGACTTGATCAAACTTATTATCTGGAAACCAAACCGGCTCTTTTTCTCTTTTTAAATGTAGCTCTGCCATAACTTATTTTTTACTCTTTTTCTCTTCTTTTTCTTTCGCCTCTAATTCTTCTGTCCTTTCATCTATAATCGCTACCATTCCGTCTCCCATAATTGTCATACCCTCTGCGATTCCGTCCAAAAAGCCTATTTCTCTTTCAATAATTGCTGTAACATATCTTTCGTGTCCCCATATCATTAAGACAAGTATTACCATAAGAATTGGAGTTAAGAGGTATTGCCCTGTGATAATCACAGCAACAAAACCAAAAAATAGAGCTATATTGACTACCAATAAAAACTTACTTGTTTTCATAGCTCCGTCAAATCTATCACGGCTTTCTGCTTGAAGTTCGTCCATTTTATCTTTTGATTTACTAAGTATATTCATTTTATTTTAAGTTAACGCTTTTAATTTTTTTCTCCTCCACTTGATCGTCCCATCGTTCTTGATGCAAGTAGGTTGTCGGATGTGGGATAAATTGACCTCCATCTTTGAGCCAATCTTGTGTCTTTCGTGATTTTACGACTGCCTGTACGATGTTCTCTGTAAGCTCCTCCGAAGGGTTGATCTTCTGCCATACCGCGTACGCTGTTTTCTTACCGATCTTCTTAGGATATGCAGTCCAGAACTTTTCAAAATGCACATAACTTATCTTATCTTTACTTAACTTATTTTTACTTAACTTTACTTCATCTCGATACTTTAGCGACACTGTCGCGACACCTTCGCGATTGTATGCAGGGAACTTTGGTTTAGCCGGTTTGTCTACCCTCTGATACCTGTGAAAATTGGCTATAAATAAGAACTTTTTACCACTTTCCTTGTCTGTAAATTCAATCAATTTCTTATCCTTAATTAAGGTGGAAATCATCTTGTTCGCGTCCACATTGTCATAAGGGAAAATCTGTGCTTTTATCCATTCAGGTCTGTTTGGTAGTGTTGCATAGTTATCATCTGCCAACATCCAAAGCCCAATATAAAGCAGTCTTGTAGGATGATCATATGCCGAAATTCCTTCGTCAAGGAAAAATTCCGGATCTATCATTCTACGCCTTGCCATACTGTTGTGAGATTATTTTCATTACTACTAATATATAGCATATTTACCCCTCTTGTGCAAGTACCTCCTGTGGATAACTATCGATCTTTGCTCACAATAAGCCCTCTTGCTTCCAAATCTATCTCTTTTTTATATAGATCTACTGTACTTTGCGCATTATCTTTGTCTTGCTGTTTTTTTGTTATCTTTTTGTACTCTCCGTCCTTATATTCAAGCTTATGATATTGCTCCATTTTAAGTATTCTACTGACAAGTTTGTGGACGTGATCCCGATAACGATCTCGCTCTTGTTGTGTTTGTTGTAACTGCTTTCCTATCTCCATCATTATTTCATTCTTCAGATGTTTTTTATTTATTGCTTCCCTTGTCTTTGTAGTGTGGATGATGTCATTTCTGATTTTAAGTATCTCGTATTTCCTTGTAAGAAAAAGACGCGGAATAAAACCAAGTGGAGAAGTATAAAATAAATATTCTCTGTCTGTCATATCTCCTTTGTCTTTGTTACAAGGTTGGCAAGAAAGAGCAAGATTTTTTGGATCTTCTGTACCTCCTCTAACTTTTGGATGTTTATGCTCAAGTGTTGCTTCATCAAAACTCATAGCGACACGACAATACCGACAAGGGTTTGTACCCCCAACACTTCCTTTCCAAAGTTTTAGTTTTGCTCTTGAATTATTACTACTCATTTTCAATATAAACTTTATAGATCCCTCTGTCGCAGATCTTTTCTTCTGACCAGTCCTCGTGCCAACACTCCTCTACTTGTATGTTGGTATAACGACCCTCTTCATCTTCAAATACCGGTGTTGTTAAGCCGTTTAGTTTGATTGTGCTTTGTGGAAATGGTGCTATGTATCCTTGTCTTGTTGCTGTAAATGATAATATTCCACCTACAACAAAAAATACAATAAAAAGCGTTCCAATAGTTAGTGCGCTTATATCTAAGATTTTATCTACGTCCGCAAATCCACCTTTTTTAGTACGATTGAACTTTCCCATATTTCTTTATTTATACCACGTTGCTTCGCTACCTCCCACGTTGTAGGTGGCAAGCGTCCCTCCGTGTTTTGAATAAATGCGCGTAATCTTTTTACATTGTCCTCGCGCGGTAACTCATAAAGCGCCCTCAAGGGTACGACCTCAACCCCTCCGGCGTCTTTAATATAATTTGGATAAAAACGCTTCCATATTTCTATGGTTAGTTCGATATCAGAGTTCCGAGTTTTCGGTATCTCCGTCATTATTTGTTCCACCATTTTTGTAAGTTTTGGTATTTGTGTCATAAGATCTTCATTATTACCTACCTTTGTAGAGGTACTACTGATCTCGCTCTTACGAAGATCAATTTAGATAGGCAATATCAAAAGCTTATTTGTCAGTTTTATGGCTTTTAGGTCTCAAAGTTATTCTGCTTTCAAAAGCTTCAGTCTCTTTATTGACTCTATAAATATAATCAACAAGCCCGTCTAAACTTTCAAAACTATCTTTTGCTCCGTAGTCCCAAATGATCGTTTTGCTTAATGCTTTTGAATAGTATTCTATCTGCGTCCAATAATCACTACTGTTGTCGTTTCGTCCTTGCCAAGAAAAAAGAATAACGCCGGCTTGCTCAAGCTCCATAGATAACTGATCAATGTTTTCATCGCCCTCCCATTGCTTGTCGCTTATATCTTCATTTTTGATAAGCTTCTCTATTCCTTTTTTGATCTCTTTTTTATCAAGCATATTATCTTTGAAGTAAAAAGCTCATTCCAATTTGTGTTATCACAATAAAAACTACTGCTTCAAGTCCATAAATACCTCCGGCAATACCTCCGGCAATACCGCATAGTACAAGTCCCATTATGTTATACCATTTCATATTGTAATGTCTTTTGATTATTAAATACCGACCTTTCAAGGATTTCTCCTAAATGGTGTCCTCAAGCGTGCTATCAGGCGTGTATAACTTTCCATATAGCTTTGGCGCGCGCAATACCTTGCTTTGCACTTAAGGACACTATTAAGAGCTATTCTTTTTTCAATATCTCGTCTATCTTCTCTATTAAAAAGTCCTCTCCGACCTCTGACAAAACATACTCGCCATTCTTTGCCATAATCGGCTCGTCCATATCTATGAAGGCGATGTTGTTTCTCTTCAACTCTTTTAAGATTTCTTCTGCTTTATTATCCATAATTTGCAATATCTTTAATCCAATAAAACGACCTAAAAATGGATACAAAAAAACCAATAGAAAATGATAGCTTTTTCCTACTGGCTTTTATTCGGCTTTTGCCTTTTATTTGCCTTTTATTTGTTCAAGTCCGCCAAGATATACTCGCCTGACTTAATTTTGCTCCTTGTCTCTGCTGTATTCTCGCCCAAGAATTGACCTCTATATTTACTCGTAGTGCGAGAATAATCCCAAGAGTTTACGTCAAGAACTGTTTTCTTGTTGCTCAATGGTACGAAGGCGATAATCGTTGAGTAGCTTTGAAAATAAGTCCCTTCGTTTGTCCGTATCTCAAATTGATTTGCTACTGGACGATAGCTGTTCGTAGATGTCATCTGCTCAACCCTTACGCTCCCCAAACTATTGTCTTGCTCTGTGAGAAAGTCCGACAATACCATTATATTTTTATAAATATGATTGTCTGGCTTGTCATTCTCTTCATAGCTTCGCTCTTCATCCTTCCCCATATAGTCAAGCACTTTTATTAGAGCTTCTTTTTGTTTTGTATTCATTTTTCAATGTACCCGCACGCTATCTATACGAGCGGAGAAGCGGTTATAATAATTGCTCCTCATTATTGCTTTCATAGATTATAGAGTTTCCTCAAGCGAATACGCGTCGCTGACTTAATTTATGAAAGCAATATCAAGAGCTATTTCTTAAAGATTTGCAACCATTTTGTCGCAATCTTTACAAGTGCCGTTTTTAAACGGAATATTACAAACAGGGCAAGTGATTTCATCATCATATCGGCTGTCCGTGTCCTCTTTAATTCTCTTTATGGTTTTTTGTAATTTTTCACAACCTTCTTCAGTACAAACGAGCGGTGTAGATTGCTCCAACTCTTTCAGATTATCTAACGCTGTTGCTATATAATCAGAGCTTGAATATTTTGGGTAAAATTCTTCTGCAATATCAAGCAAAAAATTATAATCTGCTATAATCTTTTCGTTATCCATAATGATATTTATATTAGATTGATAAAATTCCGACCGCAATAAACCAAAACATTGCAAGCAATACTACTGACATAGCATATGGCTTGATGTACTCGTTTATAAAAGCTTTTCGTACTCGCCTTTGACGATACTGTTGTCGTGCTTTATACCCTCTTATATACATATCAACATCTATTGTTTTTTGCATATTGTTTATTCTTAAATAACTGATAAAATGTTACGAGAAGGATTGAAAGAGTGAACGCTAAATGTTTAATACAAAACTGATGTTTTGCTTGTAATGAAAAAAATGTTTTTGTTCCCTCTTTCAACTCTTCTCATAACCCTATTATCACGATACCACCTCAAGAGAGATAATACAAAAGATAACTGTGGATAACTGATATAATGTTATGTAAATGGCTACATAAAGCCACATATAAAAACACTATGGAACAGGTAACAAAAAAG